>Ga0172373_10000216_pt1 | contig 90655 bp, 91 predicted proteins | sample Lak10m_2_FD_114546 | JGI IMG/M metagenome (GOLD analysis project Ga0172373, IMG submission 114546) | Freshwater microbial communities from Kabuno Bay, South-Kivu, Congo - kab_092012_10m | ecosystem: Environmental > Aquatic > Freshwater > Lake | place: Democratic Republic of the Congo...
CGGATGTCCCTCCAGCATGGCGAAGGTGGTCTGGTCTATGTCCGCCAGCATGAGTTGAATGCCGTTGCGGATCGCTTGCAGGGCAATGGAGCGCATCAGGCTGGACTTGCCTGAGCCTGTCATGCCCACGATGAGCAGGTGTCCGAGTTTTGCCCAGGGCAGGATGATGTGCTGACCATTGAAGCGCATGCCAAGTGATACAGACCCGAGCGGAGTGGTGCTGGGCAGTTCGATGCTGCGCGGTAGTCTTGGAAGTTCCGTGAGCAGGATGACATAGCGAAGACCTGTGCTGTTGGAGAGGTACACCGATCTGCCGCCCAATTCCGTTTTGAGTTGGTGCAGCAGGTCGTCCTGAATGTATTGGGCATGATCTCCGATGCGGGTCGTATCGAGCACGACGATGAGGATCGTCATGCCGAGGTCTTGAAAGAGGAACAGGTTGGTGAAGTGCGGTTTCAGGTTGCGCCGTTTGAAGAAGGCTGGCAGTCTTTGCGCGATCTGTTCGGCTTCCAGAAGATACCTGCGCTGGATCTGAATGGGTTCGTTCATGCGATCTCCTCCTGTGAAATGATCTCTGCGTCAATGGAGTCCTGCACGATATGCGGGAGCACATCCTTGAAGAGCGGGCGGGCTGAGGTTGCGTCTATGGTTTCAATCTTCGGCATGTTGTCGTCTCCTGACAGGGATTCGTCTTTGAGTTGCCTGCTATTTCCTTTTCGTTGCGATGTGTCCGCGAGTCCACGCGTGGCGATGTCCACCAGCTGGTCTCGCGCGGTGGTTTGGGTATGATCCTTCGTGGAGAATTGCGGCAGGCGTTTGAGGTCTTCGCGCTGCAAGCCGCCCGTGGAGGTTGGGTGGCGATCTGCGTCATACGCCACGCCATCCACGACATCCAGCAACAGCGGTGCATCGCCGCGTGGGTCGCGTTGGATGACGCGCACACGGCTCCAGCGTTTGAAGAAGACCGCGAGCGATATGAATGTGACCACGAGCATGGTCCACGGTGCGACGGCGGCCACGTTGTTCATGAGCTCTTTGCGTTCGAGGGACAGTTCTTCTGTTCTCGCGATGCTGAATTGTTTGGTGGCGAAAGCCTGTACGGATGCGCTGTCTGCGGTGGCGGTGATGTCCATGGCGCGCTGGGTCCAGATGGCGTTTTGAGCCACGGCGGAGGCGGTGCCTAATGCGATGGTTGTGGATTGAATGGAGTCCGCGGTGGCTGTGGCGTTCCAGGCGCGTTCCGTGGATTGGATCTGAATGGCTTGTTGGGTGGATTGAAGATCCATGACCTGCTGGGTGGCCGTCTGGTTGCGCGCTTCGACCGTGGCGGTGAGTTGATTCGAAAAATAATCTGCTGTGGCATTGGCGGCAACAGCGGTTCTCTGGCTGGAGTTGGCATCCACGTAGGGTTGCAGTGGATCAGGGGTGCTGAAAGACACTGCAGTGGGCGTAGGGGCCATGCAGGCAGTGAGCAAGAACGCTGAAAGGAAGACATATTTCATGGCTGTCGCCATGCATCCTCTTCAGCCTTTTCTTTGGCTGCTTCTGATATTGTTTCCGCAATTTTCACCAGTGACCTGCGAAGTGTGACCGGTAGCAAATCGTATATTTGGATCAATTTGGATTTATCGGGGTGAATATTCTCTCCAACGCCTTTCAGGCTAAGATCAGCTAATTCCAGAATTTCTTGAATCGACTTGCCTGTAATGTCAGCCAATCGCACACAGGTTTCCAAACTAGGTCTGCGGTCTGGAAAATTCACCAGGCTTCTTAATGACCCTGACGACAATCCAGCTTTTAGTGACAGTGTTGTCAGGTTGACCTCATGCGTGTCAACGTAACTCAATAGCCATCTAACAAATGGATTGTCGTTCTTTGGTGTTTTGTTTTTCTTCATATCTTGTCTCCTTCAAAAGAATTAAATCGAATGCGCCACCCGACAACTCGGGTGGCGCATTCGTAATGCCTGTACTGCTATTTGTCGTTCAACCTGTGGCTTATGATGGTCAAAGCCTCGTGTACCTCAAGCCCTGGTGACAGGATTAAAGGTGGGGTGTGCGGGTAACAGGACGGTGGTCGCCCGCCCTCCCCGCCACGCAAAAACACGTTCCGCAAGGAGCGTGTTTTTGCTTTTTTCAGAACACAGAAAAGCCATGAGCTCGTTCTCGCTATGGGGATTGACTAACAAATTTTCATCCGATAAAATTAGTTAGTTAGACTAACTAATTTAGGAGACTATGGAAAAGCTTCTCATTGAATTCATCAACACCTTTGATCTTTCGCTCAAGAAAACTCAACTTGAAGCGGGAGGTGATTCAAGTTTCTCAAAGCTGACCATTCATCAATTGCAATATATTAATGCAATTGATGAGCTTGGAAATCCCACCATCACCCAGCTGGCGAACAAGTTAAATATTACCAAGGCATCTGTTACCGCAGGCGTCAACAAGTTGATCGATCTTGGCTATGCTGCTAAAAAACAATCCCAGGATGACAGGCGCGTTTTTCGTGTCAGCCTCACCGAGGCGGGCAGTCAATTGACAAAAGCAAAATATCAGGCATTAAAAGAATATGGTGACTTTATTGCCTCTGCCCTCAGTAAGGATGAATCCAGGCAATTGGAAGCAATCCTGACCAAGCTGGTGAAATTATTTCAGCAATCGTAAAAAATAACTTGCACAAGAGAACTTCATGAAAATTACAATATTAACCACTGGCAGCAGAGGCGATACACAACCTTACGTCGCACTTGGTGTGCAATTGAAAAAGAGCGGGCATACCGTACGTCTTGCCGCGTTTCAAAATTACGAATCCTTTATCAAAGATCACGGGTTGGAGTTTTATCCAATTCGCGGAGATGTGTCCGTTATCGCAGCCGGGGCGGATGGAAAAGATGCCATGCAGGCGGATAACCCTCTTAAACTTTTTCTGAGCTTCAATAAACTCAAGGCACATGTATTTGATCTTCAGCAGGATTTCTTCAATGCCTGTAAAGACTCGGATGTGATCGTGTATCATCCGGGGGCGGCGATTGGATATTTTGCGGCTCAATATTTCGATATTCCAAGCGTATTGGCTACGCCATTTCCGATGTCCCCAACAAGAGAATATCCCTCTCTGATCTTTTATGACGCACCCCGCCTGGGACAAGGTGTTAATTTTCTGTCCCACAAAATCCTTGAGCAGATCATGTGGTTCGCTTCCAGTTCGCCACTCAAGGATTTCTGGAAACAGGAATTCGGGAAACTGCCAATGGATCTTTCAAGTCCATTCAGTAAACAGATCTCAAAAAAATTGCCCACGATCATCTCATGCAGTGAATTTGTATTCCCAACCCCAAGTGACCGCCCGGAACATGTTCACACAACAGGCTATTGGTTATTAGATGAAGAAGCGGGATGGAATCCTTCTGTTGAGTTGATGAACTTTTTGGAGAAGGGACGTCCGCCAGTGTATGTTGGCTTTGGCAGTATCGGGAATTCTGATGTGGCACAGCAAACTACCGAGTTGGTGATCAATGCATTGAAGCGTTCGGGGCAGCGCGGAGTGCTGGCAACAGGCTGGAACGGCATGTCCAAATTGGAAAATATCCCCGATGATATTTTTATTCTTGAAAGCGCGCCGCACTCCTGGTTATTTCCGCAAATGGCGGCTGTTGTCCATCACGGCGGCGCAGGGACCACTGCCGCAGGGTTGAGAGCGGGTATCCCAAGCATTATTGTCCCCTCCGGGAATGATCAATTTGCATGGGGGCGCCGTGTTCATGAATTGGGAGTTGGTCCAATGTCCATTCCGAGAAAACAGCTCACCGTGGAGAAATTAGCCGATGCGGTCCAGTCTGCTTTATCGAACGAAATAATCAATGCCGCAAAGGAATTGGGAAAAAATATTCAACGTGAAAAAGGCACCGAAACCGCAGCCAGGATTATTGAAGAGTTGTTTCACGTATAGGATTCAGCAAATTGCCTCAGAACAGACAGAAAAAGACACGCTCAAAGGAGTGTGTCTTTTTCTGTCTGTTAGTCCTATTCTCGGATTTTATAGGCATTACCCTAATGATGAAACTTTAATGTTTATCCTGCGTACGTTTTGTAGCGTCTTAAGCCTTGAACCATCTGTTTAAAAGTTATAACAAAACCGAAAGGTGTAATTGGCAGGGTTTTGTTATGATTACGAAAAGTGAAACCTGAAAACATGTCCGCCAGCCCGATCACGCATGAAACATCGCTCAAAAACCGTCCCGTTTTGCGCGGCGTGCTGCTTGGCGTATGGGGTGTCGTTATCATTTATACCGTGATGGTTTTAGGGGCTGTCCTTTCACCGCAATTCCCCACATTTAAAAACTCAAATCTTGCCCAAATGATTTTGGGGATACCCGCCCTGCTTCAGCTTGGCATTGACTATGGAGTCGATTTCCTTCTGATGTTCGGGTTTTCAATCATTGGCGGAATGCTCATCGTGCGCCGCTCCGATGATTGGTTTGCGATCTTTACCTCCCTGTTTCTGATTGTCTTTGGAATGAGAGTCACCAATTTGGTGAATTCGATCGCGAGCACCCCCGGCTACGAGACTTCCGGCGGCTTGATCCTCGCTCTGGGTGATATTGGCGTTGTCCTGTTTTCCATGTTGTTCCCTGACGGGAAGTTTGTTCCGCGCTGGTTCAAATTCGTTGCCCCCTTAATGGCCCTAAGCATTCTTGGAATTTATATCTTTCCTTCCGCTCCCTTCTTTTGGAGCACCATGGGACGGGGCAGTTATTTACTTGTCACAATGTCCTGGTACATGGTGGGGATATTGAGCGGCGTGTACCGCTATGCGCGTCAATCCACGTTGGCGCAAAAACAGCAGATTCGTTGGGCGTTTATTGGGACAATGGGTCCCTTCTCATGGTTTTTGCTTTTTCAGTTGCTGCAGGTTTTTGTCCCCGCGTTTTCAGGGTCTTCGTTATCCGCGGCAGGTTTTCAGATCGTGGCGCGCCTTTCAGGAATCCCCCTGTTTTTGATGCTCCCGCTTTTTATCACTATATCCATCGCGCGCAGCAGATTATTTGATATTGACCTTCTGATCAATCGCTCGCTCGTGTATGGAATTCTCACCATTGGGTTGGCGCTCACCTTTGCATTGGAGTTCATGCTGGTATCTGCCATCTTCAAAGGGATTCATCAGGGCGACCAATCTTTTCTCGTGGCTGTTGTTTTTTCGGGATTGGCGGGAGCTTTCTTCCAACCCATGCGGAAAAGACTTCAACGTTTTGTAGACCGCTTCTTCTATCACATTCAGATCGATTACCAGAAGACCCCGGCTGAGATCCGCGCTGAAGCCGCCACCAACCTGGATGGGATCACATTTTCCTCTTATCACAACCTGCAGTTGATCGGTCGTGGGGGCATGGCGGAAGTGTATCGCGCCACCAATTCAACGAAACGCAGGGAAGTCGCCATCAAAGTTTTGCACGCCGCACTGGCCGGTGACGAACAATTTCAAAAACGTTTCGTTCGTGAAGCGGAAATTGTCTCCGGGCTAGACCATCCCAACATTGTCCGCGTTATCGATTTCGGGAAGGAACATGGCGCCTACTATATCGTCATGGAGCTTCTCTCCGGCCCCGACCTCAACAACCTGTTGAAACAGGAAAAGCAGATCAGCCTGCCGCGAACCGTGGACTTGTTGCGCGGCGTTGCTGATGCTCTGGATTATGCTCATCAAAGCGGGTTGGTTCACCGTGATATCAAGCCGTCCAATGTCATGCTCGATTCTTCCCAAACTCCCCCGCGTGCCGTGTTGACCGACTTCGGCATTGCGAAAATATCCGATGCCCACACCCGTATCACCAACACCGGCATATTAGGTACTTTCGATTACATGTCCCCCGAGCAGATCCAAGCCTCCGCCAAAGTGGATGGCCGTGCTGATATTTATGCGCTGGGCGTGATGACCTATCAAATGCTGACGGGTTCTCTGCCCTTCGAACGTCCCAACACCGGCGCGGTCTTGCTTGCGCATCTGAATGCACCTCCGCCGGACGCGCGCGAGATCACACGCGACCTCCCCCGCCACGCAGCCTATGCCATTCAACAAGCCATGGCAAAAGACCCGGATGACAGGTTTGCCACCGCTGGGGAATTCATTTCAGTTTTGGAAAACAGATAGGTTTTTGTAAAGCGGGGAAAAGTTACATTTTTCCGTTCCACTCAATATCGAACGTGGAAGCCTGAAGCGGGGTGATGCCATATCTGCGGCCCAGGGCGAGATATGCCAAAACACTTCTTAACTGAAATAGGGATGGCATGGGGTCATTGAACTCAAAGATCACATCCCTGCCGGTAAGGAAGGTTTTCAGCCATTTAAAGAATAGACCCTTCTTGATGGAAGCTGGAAGGGCATATACCAACATCGCTGTGGAAAGCATGCGGGTTGCGTGGTTCAACGGTGTAACGCAGCCCGGCTGTGGGTTAACAAATGCGTCTATAAACTGCGGGTTGGACGCCAGCAGGTGAATGCCGCTGGTCGCACGTGGATTACATTCCAGCGCATACAATTGCCCGTTCGGGGTTTGGATGAAATCGAAGGCGATCTGCCCGGTGAAATTATTTTCCCTTACAAAGTTTTTTACCCAGTTGAAAATGGCGGGATGTTCCACATGCTCAAATGCGATCGTCGCACCCTGCCCTACGGTAAAGTGTGAAGGATATGCGGTATGCGCATGCACCACTCCGTTATTGCAAACCGAATAGGTGCAGTATTGCTCGCCTTCCATAAGCTCCTGCGCGATCCACGGAATTTCAAATGTCAGCGTGGATAATGCCTGTTGAAGCGGAGGCCGGATCAAGGTCCGCGCAGCGAAGCGGGAGTAGACAGGTTTCAAAACCAATCCGCGCCAGTGAGCGTACGCATGCAGGATGTCATCCTGGTTGGCGATCAGGATCGTCTCAGGCGCGTACAGGTCAATCCCGATGGCGTTGACAACAAAATTCCATTTATTGTGGAAGGTATTTAATTTCTTGATGGGTTCTGCGAAGACTTTACATGGCAGCTGGTCACGCCCCATGCTGACGTAGAAGATCTCCTCGCAGGTGGGTACCAGCAGATCGATCTTATTCTCCACGATGATATGGTTCAACGCGATGAGAAACGCCTCTTTGTTTTGACGTGGAGCTGGTACAACAAAATTAGCCTTCACCGCCGCTGACGATTGACTCAAATGTCCGCGTAAACTCTCCGCCATGAAAACGGTATGTCCCGCGCGGTGAAAAGCGCGGGCAAGTTCAAGTGTTGCAGGAGCACGACCACCAGTAAGTAGGATATTCATAGTTTATGCCGACGTTTGTACAGTGTAGCAGGAATTCAGGTCATAATGCAATTACAAGGCGTTTCAATTACATTGATATTTCTACGTGCTAAAACGTCAATACCAACCCGCCAATGGACAATCCCGCGCCAGTGCCAACCAGCAGAACCTTGTCACCGCGTTGAATGTCTCCATCGTGCACACCTTGATAGAGTGTGGCAGGAATGGATGCCGCAACGCAATTACCCAGAGTTTCAATGGTTGTAACGATCTTATTCTCTGGCCAGCCGAAACGCTGCAGCATCATCAAGCCCACTTTGCTCGCCTGATGCGGCACGACCACGTCCACATCCACCATGCCTTTCGACAAGCCAGGATACAACTCGTCCAAAAATTCATGCGCGATGCCGCGCACCATGCGCAGGACAGCGGGGCCATCCATGTGAAATAGATCGTCTTCTGGGTTATGCCCCGCAAAGCGCGGATGAAAACGCGAGCCGCCGCCCATGATGGTGGTGAGATACGCGCCATCGCCAAAGGATTTGAAATGCGCGTGGTGGATCATGGACGGGTCACCCGCATCCGCCCTTGTGACCACGACCGCCGCTGCTGCATCCCCAACCAGTGAAGCGGATTCAGGTTCCTTTGGGTTGATGCCGCAGGATGCTACATCCGCGCTGCAAATGAGGATATTCTTGTACCGTCCGCTTTGAATGAAGTTGGACGCCACATCCATAGCCATGACAAAACTCAAACAAGTCGTATGCACGGTCATCGCAGGGATGCCTGATTTGCCCAACCCAAGCTGGCGTTGAATTAAAACGCCAGTATCTGGAATAGCTTGTTCCCCCGTCCCAGAAGCATTGATGATGAGGTCAAGCTGTTCAGGTTTGAGCTTCGCTTCGTCCAACGCTTCACGTGCTGCCTCTGCCGACATGAACGATGATGTTTCATCTGTCACCCAGCGGCGTTCACGCACGCCATTGCGCCGCTCCACCCAGCCCGCGGAGAGTCCGCACATGGCTTCGAGTTCAGAACTCGGTACGATTCGCTTCGGTAAATATCTTCCAAGCCCAATAATTTTGAGAGGGATGTTGACTTGCATGAATGCTCCTGTGCCCGTCATTGCGAGGAGCGCTCTTGCTCTTCGCGACGAAGCAATCTTAATATTTACGTAGATTGCTTCGGGCGGAAGAACACCGCCCTCGCAATGACGTAATGATTGAATTAAAAATCCATCTTCTTAAAATACGGGATCGCCGCCTTCGACACCGCTTGAATCAACTTCCACGGCCACTGTCTTTTGCGCGGCAAGTGTTTTGTGTACACCGCGTTGTATTCCGTCACTGACTCACCGCCGCGCACCTTCTTGAACTTACCCACCCCGCCGCTCGCATGGACGAGCAGTCCGCGCTTCACGCCTTCCTGCAACGTGACCAACGTCAATAAACGATATAAACCCTCTTCCATCGGCAGCGATGTGTCATATCCGAACAGCGGCTGGGTCATCGCGCCATTGCGGACGAAGAATCCCATGATCGCGTTCAATTGACCATCCTTCTTAAGTCCGTACATGTGCAAAATTTCTTCGTCGCGCGCGAGCCTCAAAAATTCAAATGTAAATTGCGGGTTGTAATACGAATACTTTTGCAAATACAGCAATTCATATAATTGCACCGCGCGATGTAGTTCTTCATCTGATAATTCTTTCCCGCTCACAACTTCATAGCCCGCCTTCTTCAACACGCGCACATCTTCCTTGCATTGGCGTGTCTTCAACGCCGCCACAGGTTCCATGTACCAAACCTGACGGCTCAATACAAGGTCATATCCAAGCTCTTCCAAAGCCTGATACACATGCGGATTCTTTTTCTGATCCACCGAACGGAAGATGATGGCACGGTCTGGAAACCACTTGATCAACGCCTCACTCACCGCTGACAACTGGTCGCTATTTACTGACGGATATAGATTCGTCGAAAGCAGATAGTTGTTGACAAAGACAACCTTATCCAGTTCCGAATACCTGAAATACCACCCGACAGGTTTCATCACCGCCTTCACCGCCACTTCCGCCAGCAGATTGTTGAGGTGCTTCACCTCTTCCAATCCGCCGTAAGAGACATAATGACTGTACGGTGAAACGGTGTAGGTGTTCTGCGGGTGAAAATCTGTGATGGTGATCGGCAGGATGACATCGTCAATTTTGACGGCCATCAATTGCGTATTGTGAATGTTGCGGATATATTTCTGCAGGTCATCCGTCATCAATGGGATGAGATAACGGCGCGCATAGTCCCCGTCCGCTGTGGTGGGGAATTGCAGTGTGGGGATGTTTTCGCAGGTGAATAACTCGGGTTGAGTCATAATAATCCCGAAGGGATGGAATGATTGTAGCCTTGAAATATATTTGAAAAGAAATCCCGAAGGGATGACACGGGTTTTATGCCACCCCTTCGGGGTTCGTTAAACGATTTTATCAATTCTATAATCTTTTCACCCCTACGGGGTTTGGAATTGTTGGATCGTCTCATCACAATGCGATGGAATCACATGCGTATCTGGATGGGTCAAATAATACGCCTGCAAATTTCCCAGCGTTTCGCGATACGCGGCAGGGTCAGGGAAAAGAAGATTTGCAATTTTGTGCGGAGGACGATTTTCCACAATGGAGCGTTTTAGCCATGCCGCATCTGCTACGAAGAAGAATAATTTGTCGTCCTCATCACAGGCGAAGATGCCCATTTGACCGAGCGCGTGACCAGGCAGTTCCACGCCGATGATGGAGCCGTCACCGAGCAGGTCGTAGCCTGTTTTGAAGGGAGCGTATTCTTCCGCAAGCAAAACGGGCTTGGACATGTCCACGAGCTGTGAACGGGAATCAAAGTCCGTGGGGATGAGTCCGCGCAGGTAGGCGTGTTTCATGTCTTCGGATGGCGGCAGGTTGCGGAGATGTGAAAAGGCGTGGGGCATGTACACGAAGCGAGACCAGCTCAAGTCGGGGAGAGAGGCGATGTGATCCGCGTGGAAGTGAGAGATGAAAACGTGGGAAATATCGGCAGGTTTCAAGTTGAAGGTTTCAAGTTGATTCACAACTAAGTCTTCTTCGTGAAGAGTGACGGGAGTCATCCAGCGATAAATGCGTTTGGGGAATTTTTTCGTCTCGTCAAAGAAACGATAGGAATAGCCTGTGTCGAAAAGCATCGCGCCAAATTTTGGATGACGGAACAGCGCGAACATGGCAGGAAAATGGATCGTGCGCCAACGTCCGCCGTGAATGGCGATGTGTTCGGGAGCCGTGCAGTAACCAGCGTTGAGAATGTTGATTTTCATCTTCGTATCGCGTCACACCGCACTGGCGTGCGGCGCAAGTGTTGCGAGGGCGGTGTTCTTCCGTCCGAAGCAATCTCCGACTCGGTCATGAGATTGCTTCGTCGGGCTAAAGCCCTCCTCGCAATGACGAGGGAGTCTCCTTCCACCATTTCATAAATAATTTAAAACCTTCATCAATTGAAACTTTGGGCTGATAACCGAGTTCATTTCTTGCGGCGTTGATATCAAGCGTGGTGCTGTTTGCCAACATGCTGACGGAGACTCGAGTGAGCGGAGGTTCGGGATGCGTGGGGATGAGCGTGTAAATTGCTTCAAGTACCGTGGCAGCGGCGTTTGCGGTTTTGTAGGAAATCTTGCGTGTGGGATGCGGGAGATTTAATTCATCGCAAATGTGGTTGACGAGTTCCCAAATTTTGACAGGCTCGCCGTTCGAGATGTTGTATTTTTTGCCGAGCGTGTTCGCAGGCGATTCGGCGCACAACAAAAGCGCATCGACAACATTTTCAATGTAAGTCAGATCAACAATGTTTTCGCCATCGCCCAAAATGGGAAGCCTGCCCGATTGCAGGCGAGGAATAAGGCGCGGGAAAATGACCGTATCCCTCGGACCGAACAACGCGCGCGGACGAATTGCAATCGTTGCGAGTCCGCGTGCGAAGGCTTCATCCAATTCCTGCTCGGCAAGGATCTTTGTGGCAGCGTAATTACTGACAGGTTCAGGCAGCGGGTCAGTCTCTTTCACGTTGATGCGCGAGTTGTAATCAAAATAAAGACTCGGCGTGGAAACATATACAAGCCGTTTTACTTGATATTCTTCGCATCCGCGAATCACATTGCGCGTGCCGATGACGTTGGCTTGATAGAACAATTCAAAATTTCCCCACGGCGAGGGCAGCGCGGCGCAATGAAAAACGATCTCCTGATCTTTGCAGGCATCGGCCAGCGCTTTTTTATCTTTGAGGTCAATTTGAAGAACACGAATTCCTTCGTCTTCAAGTTCATCCAGTTTTTTTGGATTACGCCCAAGCGCGGTCACATCCCAGCCCGTGCTGTGCAGACGGCGGGTCAATGCGCCGCCGAGGAATCCTGTTGCGCCTGTGATGAGTGCTTTCATGGGAGGAAGGAAAGAGGAAAGAAGAAAGAAGAATTGCGAAGTGCGGATGCAGCTTGTTTGGCAAGTTGTTCACGGATGATCTTGGAGTTGTGGCGCACGTCGGTTGGAAATTTTTTCATAAACAAGAATACCTTTATTTTTGAAGCCTGAGGATGTTGAATTGCCATGTCCATTAATTCCTGCTTGATTTTATCTTTATTTTTCTTCGCATTTATTTTTAATTCCACCCAAAGCACAGGCTCATTCTTCACGCCGACCAGCGCGGTTCGGTTCACTTGCGGATGCGCGTTGAAGATGTTTTCAATTTGCTCGGTGAACATCACTTCATCCTTCGTAATCACACGATGAGATTTCCGTCCGCAATACCAGAGGCGGCCTTCTTCGTCGAAGTAGCCCACATCTCCCATGCGGTGGATGATGTCTTCGCGATATTCGATCTTTGAGATTTGATTCGACTCTGGGCGATTCAAATACTCGCGCGTCGTGGCTGCGCTTTGAACTGTTATTTCGCCAACGACATTTGATTCCACTGTGAGCGAATCCCGCCACTCTTCGATTGGCTCATCAGTGATAGGAATGATGCGGACAGTGACGCCGTCGATGGGTTCGCCAAGGCAGATGCCTGCGCCGTTCTTCGTCTTCTCCTCCAAGGAAAATACTTCGCGGCTTTCGACTTTGGCGATGGGCAGAGTCTCCGTTGCGCCGTAAATACCGAAGAGATCGGTGTGATCCGCGAGCAAGTGACGGAATCGTTTTTGCAAATCTATGGTTGCTGGTGCGCCTGCGGTGATGATGCGTTTGAGGGAGGAAAGAACGATGGGTTGCGATGAGGAATAATGGTTTTCTGCAAAAGAAGAAAGAAGGTCGAGGACGATGGGCGAGGCAAACATGTTGGTGACGTTGAATCTTTGAATCGCGCCGATCACTTTGGCAGCGTCCGTTTTGGCTGGGACGGGGAAGGTGATATCGGGGATGATGGAGGTGACTCCGAGCAGGAGGTCAATGAGGGCGTAGAGGGGGAAGGCAGGCAGGTCGATCTCGTCGGGGGTGATGTGGAAGGTGTCTTTCAGTAAGTCCAGTTGGGCGGCGAGGTTGGCTTGGGTGTAGATGGCGCCTTTGGGGAGGCCGGTGGAGCCGGATGTGTAGATGATGGCGGCGGGGTAGTGAGTGGAAAGTGGTGAGTAGGGAGTGGACGGTAATTGGTGGTTGGTGATTGGTGATTGGGAATCCACTTTCCTCTTTCTACTTTCTATCTTTTGAATACTCAAGTTGTGCTTCACAGAATCTTTGCCCCAGCCGAACATCATCCGCAGCGCATGGGTCAACCCGTTGCCGATGAAGATATCGGGTTGGGATTCTTGGAGGATCTCGCCGACTTTTTTCAATCCCACGGCGGGGTCGAGGATGATGGGGATGATGCCGAGTTTGAGCATGGCGAATGCGAACGGGAAGAACTCGATGCTGGGCGGAGTCATTACAGCGGCGGACATGTTTGGGGTCAGCGAACAGGCTTGAAGTTCGAGAAGGAAGCGGTTCGTTGAATCCGCAAAATGCTGGTAGGTAAATACATCCCATTTTTTTGCGCGTTCGGAAAAATAGATAAAGGCGGGTTTATTGGGTTGGGATGCCGCGACGCGTTCAAACGCATCAAAAAGTTGCATGGCTGGGATTGTATCTGTTTCTTGGGATGTTTGTCAGGATTGTGCGGTTATCTTTATTACTGTATTTGTGTAGTCAGGAATCCAATAATAAAAACGGGGGCATTTCAATATTACTGCGAATGGCTGGCTTTGGTCAGACCGAGCAGCAACTGGTTGGTTGAGTTGTAGCACGGAGGCATTATGCCCCAGATGACAGATGAACGAGTGCGCGCGGGAATGACGCGCGAAGAAGACCTCTCCCTTTTACACGAAGTGAGTATGAAAACTGCGGGTGTTTCGCATTTGGAGATGTGCATCCAATGCGGGACCTGCGGCGGTTCCTGCCCAGTGGCGGCGGATATGGATCATACGCCGCGCATGTTGTTTGCCATGCTGCGGGCGGGCATGCGCGAGGAAGTGCTGCGCAGCAATACGCCGTGGTTGTGTGTGTCGTGCTATCACTGCGTGGTGAGGTGTCCGCAGGAGGTGCATATCGCGGATGTGATGTACACGCTCAAAGGGATGGCGATCCATGCGAAACTGTACACAGACTCGACCGCGCCGCATTTCTCGCAGACCTTTGTGGGGATGGTGGAAACCTTTGGGCGCGGCTATGAACTTGGGCTGGCAACTCGTCATTACCTGCGGCATTTTCCGCTGCGCCTGCCAGGCATGATGCCGATGGGCTTTGGAATGATCTCGAAGGGACGCATGGCGATCACGCCAAAGAAAATTAAACACATGGATCAATTACACGCGATTCTCAACCGCGCCAAGGAATTGGAGTTGACCTCATGAACAAATATCTTTTGTACCCAGGCTGCTCCATGGATTCCAGCGCGAAGGCGTATATGGAGTCTCTCAATTCCATCGTTGAGCCGCTTAATTTGCATTTGGAAGAAATTGAAGATTGGAACTGTTGCGGCGCGACGGAGTATCTCGGCATTAACTTGATCCCTGCGTATTCGTTGATCGCGCGGAATTTGGCGCTGGCGGCGAAGCAGACATCTGACACGCGCACGGTTGTTGCGCCGTGCTCGGCTTGTTACCTCAACCTTGCCAAAGCGGATTACTACATGCAGGAACGTCCGACCTTGGGCGCGAAAGTAAATGAGGCGCTTGCGGCGGGTGGATTGGAATACAAAGCTGGCACGTTGGATGTGCGTCACCTGATCGACGTTCTTGTCTACGACGTGGGGCTGGATGCCATCCGAAAGGCAGTGACCCACCCGTTGAGCGGACTCAAGGTCGTGCCGTACATGGGCTGCATGTTGCCTCGGCCTGATTATCAACACCGCTGGTCAGACCATGAACATCCCACGGAGTTGGATGACTTGCTGCGCGCGCTAGGCGCGGACGTGATCGATTATCCGCTCACGACCAGTTGCTGCGGCGGGCACATGACTCAGATCGGGCCTGAAACTGCGTTTGAACTCATCCACAGGCTTGTGTCGGATGCAGATGAACGCGGTGCGCAGATGATGGTGACGGTCTGCCCGATGTGCCAGATGAACATTGATGCGTATCAAAATGAGATGAATCATTTCTTCGGCACGGACTTTCACATGCCGATCCTGTTCTTCACGCAGTTGATGGGGCTGGCTTTCGGCAAAGAGCCTGGCGAGGTGGGCATTGGCGTGGAATTGGTCAGCTCGCGCAACGCGCTTGCACACATTGGCGTGGAAGTGCCTGTCACGCAGGAACCCGCCGTGCCAAGAAAAAAGGATGAGGGGCTGTCCATGCCGCGTCGTTGGACCAAGCATGAGGGGAAGAAGGAGGCGGTGAAATGACAGAGCGAGTCGGAGTGTATGTCTGTCACTGCGGGTCGAATATTGCGGGGACGGTGGATGTCGTTGGCGTCGCCAATTGGGCGGCAGAAAAACTTGGGCGGCAGGGCGTGATCATTGCGCGTGAATATAAATTCATGTGTTCAAGTTTGGGGCAGGAATTGATCGAGAAAGATATTAAGGAGTTGGGATTGACGCGTGTGGTCGTGGCGGCGTGTTCACCGCACTTGCATGAAAAGACGTTCCGCACGGCGGCGAAGAATGCGGGGTTGAATCCGTATTTGGTGGAGCTGGCTTCGATCCGCGAGCAGGTCTCGTGGGTGCATTCGGATAAAGCTGTAGCGACGGCAAAAGCTAAAGCTGTTGTATCAGGTGCGGTGGCGAGAGTGATCGAGAACCGTCCGCTTGAGGAGATCAAAGTTCCGATCAATCCAAACACATTGGTGGTGGGCGGCGGCATTGCGGGAATCCAATCGGCGCTTGAAATTGCGAACGCGGGATTCCATGTGTATCTCGTGGAGCGCGAACCGTCGATTGGCGGACACATGGCGCAGTTCGATAAAACTTTCCCAACATTGGATTGTTCCGCGTGCATTCTCACGCCGCGCATGGTGGAGGCAGGCACGCACCCGAACATTACGCTGCTGACATGGAGTGAAGTGACGAATGTGGCGGGCTATGTGGGCAACTTCCACGTGACGATAAAAAAGAAGGCGCGCTTCATCAACGAAGAACTTTGCACGGGCTGTGGGATCTGTCAGGAGAAGTGCCCGAAAAAAGTGATTGACGATGTGTATGAAGCAGGGCTTGGATATCGCAAAGCGGTGTACACGCCGTTTGCGCAAGCTGTGCCGAACTTCCCCGTGATGGATAAGGAGAACTGCACGTACTTCATCAAAGGGACATGCAAGGCGTGCGAGAAATTCTGCCCGACGGGTGCGATCGATTTCAACCAGCAGGATGAAATGCTGCACATCGATGTGGGAAACATTGTGCTTGCCACAGGCTATGACCTGTTCGATGCGCGGCGCGTGAGCAATTACGGCTATGGACGTTTGCCGAATGTGTTCACAAGTTTGGAGTTCGAGCGCTTGTCCAATGCGGCGGGGCCGACTTCAGGAAATATCGTTCTGCGTGATGGAAAGACCACGCCGAAGAGCGTGGGCATTATCCATTGCGTGGGGTCGCGCGATAAGAATTTCAACAATTATTGTTCGGTGATCTGCTGCATGCAGGGATTGAAATTCGCGCATCTCGTTCACGAACGCACCGGCGCGACAGTCTATAACTTTTACATTGATATGCGCACGGCTTACAAAGCCTACGATGAGTTCTATCAACGTGTGCTCGAAGAAGGGACTCTCTTTGTGCGCGGTAAAGTGGCTGAGGTTACCGATGCGGCGCGAAATGAAAGAGAAAAGGGCAGGCTCATCATTCAATGCGAAGATACGCTCGCAGGCAAACAGCGCCGCATTCCCGTGGATATGGTCATCCTTTCCAGCGGATTGCAGCCGCGTGCAGATGCAAAAGAAGTTGGCAAGCTATTCGGCATTTCCTGCTCAATGGATGGCTGGTTCACCGAGAAACATCCCAAGCTTGATCCCGTCGCCACGATGACCGAAGGCATTTACATCGTGGGCTGTGCGCAGGGGCCGAAGGATATTCCGTCCAGTGTGGCGCAAGGTGCCGCGGCATCGGCGCGTGTGCTCGATAAAATTTTGCAAAAGGAAGTTGCGCTGGAACCGATCAAAGCCAGTGTGAATCAAGCGCTGTGTTCAGGCTGCCGTATTTGCAACGGGTTGTGTCCGTTCAACGCCATCACATTTATCGAAGACGATAAAGTGACCTCGATCAATCCCGCTCTATGTCAGGGCTGCGGAACGTGTGTGGCGGCTTGTCCCGCGGGTGCGATCAGCGGCACGGGCTTTAGCAATGAGCAGATCATTGCACAGATCGATGGGTTGATGATGAAACAATTGGTAATTGACAATTGAAAATTATCAATTATTTAATGCGGAGATACTTATGGATAACCAAACCTTTGAACCCACCATCATCGGCTTCACCTGCAACTGGTGCAGTTATCGTGCATCGGACTTGGCAGGGACGGCGCGCATGAAGTATGCGCCGAACGTGAGACTCATCCGCTTGATGTGTTCAGGCCGCCTCGACCCTACCTTTGTGCTGCGTGCTCTTTCAGACGGAGCAGACGGCGTGATGATCACTGGCTGCCACCCTGGCGAATGTCATTACATCGAGCAGAACTACAAAGCCTTGCGCCGTTATCTTTTGCTCAAGCGCGTGCTTGTGGGCATGGGCATTGAACCAGAAAGGGTCAAACTCGTTTGGGCAAGCGCAGCGGAAGGGGCGAAGTTCGCCGCAGAGACAACTACATTTGTGGAAGAGGTGCGGAAGTTGGGGCCGCTGAATTTAAATGCAGAATGCAAAATGCGGAATGATGAATCTGAAAATTCTGCATTCATCATTCCGCATTCATCATTTGAAAAGGAGGTGCCAGCATGACCACAAAACCCAAATTCGCCATGTACTGGGCCGCCTCTTGCGGTGGATGCGAAATTGCCGTGCTCAACACCCACGAAAAAATTCTGGATGTGGACGCGAACTTCGATGTCGTTTTCTGGCCTGTGGCAATGGACGCAAAATATCACGACGTGGAAGCGATGGAAGACGGCTCTATTTTGCTTACCCTCTTCAATGGCGGAATCCGCAACGACGAGAATGAGCATATTGCTAAATTGCTCAGGCAGAAATCAAAGATACTTGTTGCATTCGGTTCATGCGCCTGCGAAGGATGTATTCCAGGGTTGGCGAATCTTAGCCCCGTAGGAGATATTGTCCACACGGCATTTAATACCCTCACCACCGACAACCCGAATGAAATCTATCCGCGCACAAGTTATGACGTGCCCGAAGGTGAATTGCACATCCCAACCCTTTCACGGGTGGTTCGTCCGCTCGAGCAGGTTGTAGATGTGGATTACTTCATGCCAGGCTGCCCGCCTGAGAGTCACCAAATTGCGGCGGTGATCGATCTGGTGATCAAGGTTGTAAAAGGTGAAGCGGAATTGCCGCCCAAGGGCTCGATGATCGGTGTGGGCGATTCGACGGTATGTGATGAATGTCCGCGGGCTAGGAATGTGAAATTCATCAAGGAATTCAAACGCATTCAGGATGTCGCTCCTGTTGACCCGAACTTGTGCCTGCTCGAACAGGGGATTCCGTGCAACGGCCCCGCCACATGCAGCGGATGCGGTGCGCGTTGTCCACAGGCGGGGGCGCAGTGCATCGGCTGTTACGGTCCCGCTGAGGGTGTGATGGATTACGGAGCAAGACTCATCACAGCCTTTTCGTCCGTGATTGACGCGAATACACCCGCCGAGATCGACCGCATTCTGGATGGTATCCCTGACCCGACGGGACAGGTGTATCGGTTTAATTTGGCGGGGTCGTTGTTGAAAGCGAATAGAAATGTGTGGAAAGTGGTGAGTGGAAAGTGATTGGGAAAAGATGAAAGATGAAAGATGGTTGTTCGATCCTTGGAAAGGAGAATGTCATGAACGCCAAACCCGTTGAAAATGTGGAATCTGTTGAAGATCATAGAGCGCTTTTAGAAAAGTCTCTTATTGAAGAATACCTGCGTGAGAAGGGGTATTCGCATGACGACCTCAAAAAACTTCCCGCTGATTTGGTGGAGAAGTTGATGAAGGAAGCCTCGCAATATGCATCGCTCAAAATGGAAGAGGTTGAAGCGCGGGCACACTTCGTCAAGGAATTGCATGACGATGCTTCATCATTGGAAAAGTAATTGGTAAATAGTGATTGGTAATTACCATTTACCAATTACAAAATGGAGTTTTTATGACCCAACGCATCACCATTGACCCCATCACACGTCTCGAAGGACACGGCAAGATTGAGATATTTTTGGACGACAACGGCAATGTCGCCAATTCCTATTTTCAGATTCCCGAACTGCGCGGATTTGAACGCTTCTGCGTGGGGCGTCCCATTGAAGAGATGCCATTGCTTACGAATCGCATTTGCGGGGTTTGCCCCGAAGCGCATCACATGGCGGCATCCAAAGCGGCTGATATGGTCTATCAAGTGGACCCGCCGCGCACGGCAAAACTCTTGCGTGAGTTGTTGTATTCCGCGTTTTATTGCACCGATCACACTACACATTTTTATGCGCTCGGCGGACCTGATTTTGTGATGGGACCTGATGCGCCCGTTGCCGAAAGAAATATCCTTGGCGTGATTCACAAGGTGGGGCTGGAAATTGGCGGCAAGGTAATTCAGATGCGCAAGTATGGGCATACTGTGGTGGAGATGATCGGCGGGCGCAAGGTGCATCCGTGTACGTCCATCCCTGGCGGCATGACCAAGGGCATCACCGAAGAGCAACGCAAAGAGATCGAAGAGATGGGACGCTGGGTAATTGACTTCGCGCAATTTAGCCTCAAACTTTTCAACGATATTGTGCTTGGCAACAAAGCCTATGTTGACCTCATTCTTGGCGGCGTGTACACCCATCACACCTATTACATGGGCATGGTGGACGCGAACAACAAGATAAACTTTTATGATGGCAACGTCCGCGTGGTGGACCCGAACGGGAAAGAGTTCATCAAGTACGCGCCGAAAGAATATGCCGAACACATTGCTGAACATGTTGAACCGTGGACGTATCTCAAGTTCCCGTACCTCAAAAAAGTTGGCTGGAAAGGCTTCGTGGATGGAATGGATTCGGGCGTGTACATGGCAACGCCGCTTTCGCGCCTGAATGCATCCGATGGCATGGCAACACCGCGTGCGCAGGAAGAGTACGAGAAATTTTTTGCAACCCTCGGCGGCAAGCCTGTGCATCAACGCCTTGCTACGCATTGGGCAAGGTTGATCGAATTGCTCTACGCTGCCGAACGCTGGGTGGAATTGGTGACCGACCCTGAGATCACTTCTGCAGATATTCACGCCAAGCCGACTCAAACCCCAACGGAGGGTATCGGCATTGTCGAGGCGCCGCGCGGCACGCTCACGCATCATTACTGGACCGATGAACTGGGGCGTGTTACCAAAGTGAATCTCATCGTTGGCACGACCAACAACTACGCGCCGATCCAAATGTCCACGCACAAGGCGGCGACGAGTCTCATCAAAGATGGCGTTGTGAATGAGGGTTTGCTCAACATGGTGGAGATGGCTTTCCGTGCCTACGATCCATGCTTTGGGTGTGCGACCCATTCGCTGCCGGGGCAAATGCCTTTGGAGATCACGGTTCGGGGTGCTGACGGGAATCCTGTTCGGGTGTTGAGTCAATTTTGTTGAGCGGAATCAGGCTACAGTTAAGAAGGAAGCGGAACTTTATCCAATGAAAACATTGCTGATAGGGCTTGGGAATCCCATTCTTGGAGATGATGGGGTCGGTTGGAAAGTTGCAGAGGAAGTGAAGAGCAAGCTCCCTGCTGATTTTCGCGTTGATGTGGAATGTCTTTCGCTGGGCGGCATCAGCTTGATGGAGCATATGATCGGTTATCCGCGTGCGATTCTGGTGGATTCGTTCGCGCTTGATGAACCCATTGGCTCGATCTTGATGTTGAAGCTGGAGGATATGCCGAATTATTCTGCATACCACACGACCAGCGCACATGATACCTCGCTGCAAAATGCGGTCGCGATGGGCAAGGCGCTTGGTGCAAAACTGCCTGAAGAGGTGATGGTGGTGGGCATCGCAACCAAACGTATTCACGAGTTCAGCATGGAGCTCTCGCCGCCTGTCGCTGAGGCGGTTCCGCTTGCGGCTAAATTTGTGCTTGAGTTGCTTGAGGAAAAATAGACGGTTGATAAATAGAAGAAGCCACCTATAAGAGTGGCTTCTTCTTGTGTAAGTAAATGATTTTAGAAACTACTTTGTGAGGTCCTGTACTTCGGGGTGGCGTTCGATATATCCGCTGACAAACCAGCACATGGATTCCACTTTCAGGTTGTTGTCTCTGGCGTATTGCAAGCCTGCTTTTACAAGTTTGCTGCCAATGCCCTGTCCTTCCAGCGCAGCAGGGACGCCTGTGTGGGTGAATGTGATGGTGTCTCCATTTATGTAGTAAGCCAATTCAGCAATATGCGAATCGATGTGTGTCTCGAATTGTCTTCGTTCTACATTGTGAACAATGTTGACTTCGTTGGTTTGCATGTCTTAACCTTTTTGCTTCTGCCGTGCAATGACAGCAATATATTCCATAATGATCTTTAATCCAGCGAAGACGGTCGCTTCGGATGGGTCAAGCTGGGGTGCAATTTCAACCACATCCAAACCAACGAGTGACAAGTCTTGTGTGGACTTGATGAGAGTCAGCACATCGCGCGAGGTCAGGCCGCCGAATTCGGGAATACCCGTCCCAGGTGCAGCGGATGGGTCGAGGCAGTCGATATCGAGTGAAATATGCACAGCATCGCAGTCATTCAAAATATTACGGATGCTGTCGGCTACATGCCGCATTCCGCGCTCTGCCACACTCGCGGCAGTGTACACATGAATACCGCTATTTTCAATAAGGTCAATTTCCTGATCTTCCCACGAGCGCAAGCCTACCATGCAGACATCGTGCGGTTCGATGCCAAATTCCAATGCGCGGCGCATGGTATTGGCGTGGGAAATGCGTGAACCGTCAAAGTAATCGCATAGATCGGGGTGGGCGTCCACCCAAAGCACGCCGAGGCGCAAATCCTTGTAGCGTTCGCGCTGTCCTTGCAAAACAGGTATGCTGACAGAGTGATCTCCACCGAGGGTGATGGGGATATTGGGCAAGGCAGCTATTTGTTTTCGTATCAGTTGAAAGTCATTCACGGGGTCGGTAATTGCTACATCGCCGAGGTCACAAATGGTCATGTCCTTCAGGCGGGTGCGGTCTTCGCTAAAGGGAGTCAAATGCCTGGACCAATGACGCAGGCGTTCGGGAGCAAGAGCCGCACCTTTTCTTGCGCTGGCAAGCCCGTCGAACGGGATCCCGATCACACTAAAATCAGTTTGTTTTGGGGTGAGGTTGGGGCGGTGCAGGTCGCCCCATAATCCGTGTGTGCCTTCAACGGTCATATTGCTCTCCTTTTTTCCTATTGTACTATCGAAAAATAACCGCATTGACCCGCGTTCCGTTTGCTTTTACAATGTTAAGTATGTTTTACCCGTCGTTCGCAGGTTTTTTTCGCCCCGACCACGATCCTCCGCAGTTAAAGTTGCGCCAACTTTAACTATCAACCCATAATTTAATTCGGAGGAAAAACCCATGAATACGCCTTTTGTATCAAAACGTGCCCCCATTTACGCAGACGTTCCAGATGAAAAGTGGAACGACTGGCGCTGGCAGTTAAGCCACCGTTTGAACACGGTCGAAGATATTGAAAAAGTTCTCAAATTGACCGACTCGGAAAAGAAAGCTCTGCAATCCCAGGGACTCTTCCGTGTGGATGTAACACCCTACTTTATTTCGTTGATCGACCCCGAAGACCCGGATGACCCAACCCGCAAGCAGATTATTCCTGTTGCCGAGGAGTTGAACGCCTTCACCGCCATGATGGAAGATTCCCTTGCGGAAGACCGCCACTCTCCCGTGCCTGGGCTGGTTCACCGGTATCCTGACAGAGTGCTTATGCTGGTAACGACTCAGTGCGCCTCGTACTGCCGTTATTGCACACGCTCGCGCATCGTCGGTGACCCGGGCCAGACCTTCAACCGTCAGGAATTTGAAATGCAGATCGAGTATCTCAAGAACACGCCGCAAGTCCGCGACGTGCTGCTCTCCGGCGGTGACCCGCTTGTGCTGGCTCCAAAAGTTTTGGAAGAGCTGCTCACCCGCTTGCGTGAGATCCCGCATATTGAGATCATCCGCATCGGTTCACGTGTGCCGGTCTTCATGCCCATGCGCGTAACACAGGAACTGTGCGATCTGCTCGCCAAATTCCATCCGCTCTGGTTGAACATTCATGTCAATCACTCGAATGAGATCACAAAGGAACTTGCCGAAGCCACTGACCGCCTGACCCGCGCCGGTATTCCGCTGGGCAACCAGTCTGTGCTGCTGGCTGGTGTGAATGACAATGTGCATATCCAGCGCGAACTTGTCCATAACCTTGTGCGTATTCGCGTGCGGCCTTACTATCTCTATCAATGTGACCTTGTGGAAGGCGCGGGACATTTCCGCACCCCGGTTGCAAAAGGCATTGAGATCATGGAAGGTCTGCGCGGACACACCTCCGGAGATGCCGTCCCACAGTATATAATTGATGCACCTGGCGGCGGCGGAAAGATCCCAGTCATGCCGAACTATTTATTGAGCATGTCAGACCATAAGGTGATCCTGCGCAACTACGAAGGCTACGTCACCACATACGAGGAACCGACTGATTACCTGCCTTCCGATGCTGCAAAGTTCAAGGGAATCAAACGTCCCGAACCCGGGCAGGCCGGCCTCACCGGTTTGTTGGAAGGCGAGGATCTGTTCATCAAGCCCGACGGATTTGATGAACTCCACAACCGCGGCGGCGGTCAACACCGCTTGAGAGACGAGAATAAGTGGAAACCGCTGGGCATTGGCTCCGGCGAAAAAGAATAGTATTTAAAGGGACCAACGGGTTTAACTTGATCCCGTTTGAAAGACCTGTTGGTCCTTTCATAAAGGAGAACACTATGCGTAAAACGATGTTTATTTTGGTTGCCCTTGTATTCTTGGTGACTGCCTGCCTGCCGTCTCAAAATACCCAGGAACTTGATTCGCGGGTCAATACGGCTGTGGCTGAAACCATGGCTGTTGAGAACCGTATTTCAAATTCGGTGGAACAAACTGTTGCGGCGCAAAGCCCGTTGGCCTCACCCACGGAGGTTGCTGCGGTCGATGCCGCTTTGGTTTTCACCGAAACCCCCACTCCCACTCCTACATTGGTTGTCATTGATACGTTTACTCCCATCCCAGTCATTCCAACAGCAACCCGCCATTCCACTCAGGCAGAGTATGCTTGTGCTGTGATCAATCACAAGCCATACGACCTTTCCGAGTTTTATCCCGGGGATAAATTCGACATCAAATGGACCATTGTCAACATCGGCTCCAAGGCATGGGCGGCAGGTGTGGATGTGAAATATTACAGCGGCACAAAGATGTCCGGGGTCGGACGCGTGGAGATCCCCAAGATCATGAACCCGAATGATACATATACCGTTGTAATGGATGGCACAGCTCCAGATGCAAAAGGCCGCCAGGTGATGACCTTTGCCGTCGATGGTCCAATGTGCTATCCCTACGTTGCGATCATTGTGAAATAAGTATCCAGGAGCAAACATGACCCGGCGCAATACCAGACTTTTCTCCCTGTTGGCTGTCACATTGTTTATGTTCGCCTGTGTGGTGCCATCCCTTGCGCCTGCCCCAGAACCGTTGCCTACCTTTGACCCGAATTCACTGCTCACCGTAATTGTGGAAACGGCAAATGCAGCAGCGACCCAAACGGCGCGTGTATTGCCTCCCACCCTTACGCCCACACCGACAACCCAGCCTTCCAAGACTCCCACCGAAACCCCCATTCCCACGGCTACATTTTATTTTGTGTTGGCGACCATTACGGTTCCTCCAACGCAAATTCCACTGGGTGTTTCGGACAAGGAATATGACTGTCAGGTCATTTCCCGAATCCCGGAAAATAACAGCGTTATCTCAAAATCCTCTGCGTTTGAAGCGCGCTGGCTTGTGGCTAACATCGGCAAGGCCGGTTGGGATAAGAACAGCGCGGATTATCGTTACTTTGGTGGCAACAAACTTCATGATGGAGCCATCCGCGATTTTGAATCGTCTGTTTCCCCCGGTGGGACGATCGAACTGGTTGTCAGTATGAAGTCGCCTGCTGATGCGGGGACCTATTCCACTACGTGGAAGATCAACATCGGTAAAAATCAATTCTGTCCCATGGACTTGACCATTATCGTGCAATAACTTTTTCAAGTTAAACAAAAAATCTCCGGGCGTACGCCCGGAGATTTTTTGTTTTTGTTAGGAAGCGGGTGGCAGGGGTTCGTCGTTGCTTACGACGGGAGCAGCTTCCGATTTCTTGCGAAGGGTGAAGAAGCCAACGCCAACGGGGATGAGAATAAAGATCAAGGCAACACAAACCAAGGCAATGCCAACGGCAGGCGGCATGGATGAGCTGTTGAATGTGCCTTTGCCTGCGGCTGTAATTGCGCCAAAGAGGCACAGAAACAAGCCAGGACAGCCGCACAAAACAACAGCGGCTACGGTTGCAATAATTCCAGTGTTTTTATTATTCATATCAGATCTCCTTTTGGTGAATTGCCGCAAGTATACTGTAATAAAAATGGGATGCAAGAGCTTTGCCTGCATCCCATTGGTACTAGCTGCGAAGTTTCGCGCCGACCGTATTCTCCAGCCGTTTGACGATCTTGTTGCGGATCGCGGCGGCATCGGCATCGGTCATCGTTTTATTGGATTGATACGTGAGACTGTACGCCAGTGACTTTTTGCCAGCGCCGATCTTTTCATCTTTATATACATCGAACAAGCGGACATTGGTGACGGTCTTCCCGCCCGTTTGCCTGATCAATGCTTCGACGGCAGCGGCTTCCACTGAATCATCCACAATGACGGCGATGTCTTCATAGATGGGCGGAGTCTCAGGGACGGCTTTGATGCCGTAGGTGGGATTCAAACTGCGCATGAGGTCGAGGTCAAATTCAGCGACGATGACGGGAGAGTCGCCAAACTCAAACTTTTCCTTTGAAGATGGATGCAGCTCGCCGAAGACGCCCACGACCTTTCCGCTCACTTTGACTTCGGCGGCTTTGCCGGGGTGCAGGTAGGGAGTGGATTCTGTGGCAGTGTAGGAAATGTCTGTGAGGCGCAACCCGCTCAAAAGGAGTTCGAGGCATCCCTTCATGTCGTAGAAGTCAAAGGCGGGCGAGTCTTTCACATCCCATGCAGAAGCGAGTCGGGAGCCGGTCATCACGATGGCGAGTTTGCGCGGCTCGTGCGGGAGATCGTTTCCATTCGGCTCGAAGACGGAACCGACTTCAAAGAGCGCCATGGATTCAGTGCGGGCATTTTTCTCAGCTGTCTCCAGCACGGAGGTGAGCAGGCTGCGGCGCAGAACGCTGCGCTCAGGCGCGATGGGGTTCGCGATGCGGACATAATTTTCGCTGGCACGCAAACGCGCTTCGCGTTCGGGAGAGGTCATGCGATAGGTGACGACTTCCTGCAAGCCGGCAGCGACGAGCAGGTCACGGAGATGTTCCTCCCACTCGTGGACGGGATTGCCGATTTGCGGAGGAAGGGCATCGGCCATGCTGGTGGTGGGAATGTTGTCGTAGCCGTAACTGCGGGCAACTTCTTCGAGCACATCCGCGAGACCGACAACGCCTTCGGCGATGTCCATGCGGTGGTTGGGTGCGGTGACTTGTAACTTGTTGCCTTTTATTTCACACTTGAATTCAAGGTGAGTGAGAAGTTCAGAAATTTTTTCAAGCGTGAGGTCAATGCCGAGCAGACGCTTGACATCCTGTGTCGTGACATCCACAACGGAATCTTTTGGCTGGAGCGGATACGCATCCACAAGGTCGGGAGCGATTGCGCCGCCAGACCATTCGGCCATATATTTCAAACCGAGGTTGACGCCGTGCTCAGACATGGCAGGGTGTACGCCGCGCGAGAAGCGGAAGGATGCTTCGGAGGGCAGGTTGTGCTGTTTGGCCGTACGGCGGATGTTGATGAAATTCCAGGCCGCGCCTTCAAGCAGGACGTTCTTTGTCTTATCCGAAACTTCAGATTCAGAACCACCCATTACACCCGCGAGGGAGAGCGAACCTTTTTCGTCACACACCAAAACATTGATGGAAGTCAGTTTGCGTTCCACTCCATCGAGTGTGGTGAGTTTCTCGCCATCTTTTGCAGCGCGGGTGATGATCTTGATTTTCTTGTCGCCTGCGCGTGATTTCAATACGTCATAGTCAAATGCGTGCAGAGGCTCACCGCGTTCAAGCATGGCGTAGTTGGTCGCATCCACAATGTTGTTGATGGCGCGAATGCCAGCCAGTTTGAGTCTGCGCTGAATTTGGTATGGACTTGGCTTGATCTCTACATTGCGAATCAATCCCGCCACAAAGCGCGGATTGAGTTCGGAGTTGGTGATTTCTATATCGACGAGTTCCTTTACCGACTGACCACTGACCACTGACGATTGACCACTGATTGCTGTTTTCAACGCTCTTCCCGTCAATGCCGCCAACTCGCGTGCAATTCCGATCACGTTCGCATTGCGTGCCATGTTCGGCAGAATGGAAATGTCCAGCACTGCGTCACCAATGTAATCAGCGAGAGGCATGCCCACGGGCGCATCGTCATCGAGGATGATGATGCCGTCGCTTTCATCAGTGATGCCGAGTTCCTTTTCGGAACAGACCATCGAGTACGAGTCCACGCCGCGGATCTTGGCACGCTTGAGGGTCATCAACACCTGTCCGTCGGCGTGACCGTCGTACAGGGTGGAGCCTTCTTTGGCATACGCCACTTTGATCGGTTTCTCAAGTTTGCCAGCGCCCTTCAAATGGAAGATATTCGGCGCGCCAGTCAACACGACCTGCTCCTGTTGACCATCGAACAGGTCAAGCAGGGTCAACTTGTCCGCGTTGGGGTGAGCCTTCAACTCGCGGATCTCCGCCACGACGATCTTTTCCTTGTCCCATGCGATGCCGTTGGTTTTGAACTCGTGCTTTTCGCCTGCACCATAGGTCGGCATGGGCAAACCCGCATACAGGATCTCGTCCACTTCGAGACCAGCGAGAGTGATCTTGCGTGCAATGTCTTCGACGGTTAGACCATCGAGGTCAATGAAATCTTTTAGCCATGAAATAGGTAACTTCATAAAATGTACTCCTGTGTTTCGGTGTCAGGTGTCAAGTCCTGCGGTTTTGCATGGCACTTGATACCTGGCAACTTGACACTGATTAGAACTGTTCGAGGAATCTCATATCGTTACCCCAGAAGTAACGGATATCGTTGACCTTGTTGCGCAGCATCAACTGGCGTTCGGGCCCCATGCCCCAGGCGAAGCCGGAGTAGATCTTCGGGTCGTAGCCGCCGTTTTGCAGAACATTCGGATGCACCATGCCGCAGCCGAGAATTTCAAGCCAGCCTGAATTTTTGCAGACCTGGCATCCCTTGCCGCCACAGACGAAACATTCCACGTCCATTTCAGCGGAGGGCTCCGTGAATGGGAAATACGAAGCGCGGAAGCGCACGCGTGCATCCTGCCCGAACATGCGGCGAACAAAATCTGTCAGCGTGCCTTTGAGATCGGCGAAGGTGATGTTCTTGCCAACCGCGAGTCCTTCCACTTGGTTGAACTGGATCTCCGAGCGGGCGGTAATTTGTTCGTAACGGAAGCACATACCGGGGAGAGCGATGCGGATCGGAGGAGGGTCCTGCGGATTGGTCGCGGCGTATTCTCTCATCGCGTGGATCTGTCCGGGCGAGGTGTGAGTCCGCATCAAAATGGGGTTATCACCGCGGTCACCGGCTTCGATGAAAAATGTATCCTGCATATCGCGCGCGGGATGATCGGGCGGGAAGTTGAGCATCTGGAAGTTGATGTCATCCGTCTCCACCTCACGCGAGGTGTACACCTGAAAGCCCATCTCCGCGAGAATGTCCAACACGCGGCGCAATTGCTGCGTGGATGGGTGCAGTCTGCCGACATTCACTGAACGTCCAGGCAGGGTCACATCCAATTTTTCTTCTTCAAGCGATTTCGCCAGCGCGGCATTCTTGACCACCTCAGCACGTTCCGCCAAAGCGGACTCAAGCGCCACCTTCACACGGTTCGCCTCCGCGCCGACAACTGGTTTCTCTTCCTTTGAGAGTTTTCCAAACCCGGCAAAGACCTGCATCAGCGGCGAACTTCGCCCAACGTTTGCCACGCGCCATGCGTCCAGAGCGGCTTGATCCGTGATCGCCGCCAATGACTCCAACGCAGACTTTTCGATTTCCTTTAATTTATCCAACATAGAACCTCCAAAAAATTGACCATTGACGATGGACGGTTGACCACGGTCTGTCGTCTGTAGTCTATTGTCCAAAAAAACAAAAACCTCTCGTCCACAAATGGGACGAGAGGCTGCTTGCGTCTCGCGGTACCACCCAAGTTCATCGCACTTGCGATGCTCTTTGCGCCGACAATCATCGGCTTCTCAAATAACGTTGAGAAAACGGTTCACACTACTCGGTGCCGCAAGATTAATCTTGCGATACATTCACGCGAACGGCTCAAGAGGGAACTTCAACTGATTTCGGTCGAGCGCAATCTCAACAACTTCTTTGCACATCTCTGGCGGCTTCTGCCAGTCTACTTTCCTCTGTCACAGCCTTTTATTTTGTTACCATAATTATCTGCGGAATCAGGCTCCTGTCAAGAGATACGGGATAAAATCAGGCACATCGCCCATTTTAGGAGTCCAATGACCGCTTCGCCCATCTTCGAATTTGCCCTGCTCAGTTTTGTCTCCCTCTTCACCATGGTCAACCCCATTGGTGTGGTGCCCGTCTACACTGCCATGACCGCCAAACTCACCCCACAGGAATCACACCGCGTGGCGCGCAAAGCTACCTTTACCGCTCTGGCAATTTTGCTTTCCTTCGCGCTCACCGGCCAATGGATATTCCGCTTCTTCTCCATCTCGGTTAATAGCCTGCGCGTGGTTGGCGGCGTCATCTTCTTTTTCATGGGCTACGAAATGCTGCAAGCCCGCCTCACCCGCATCCAATTTGACGATGAAACCACCCACGAATATATCAACGATATTTCCATCACACCGCTTGGCATCCCCATCATCTGCGGGCCGGGCGCCATCACCACCTCCATTTTGTTGATGAATGAATCGAAGTCAGCCATGCAGTCGGGCATTGTGTTGGGCATCATCATTCTCATCATGCTTTTCACATATGCTTTGCTGATGGGGGCGAAGCAGGTCACACACCTCATCGGTGAGAACGGCAACAAGGTCATGCTGCGGCTCATGGGCCTCATCGTGATGGTCATCGCTGTGGAATTTTTCTTCAACGGTCTCACGCCCATTGTCCGCGAAATGCTTAAGATCCAATAACATGAGTCGCAAACTGGATTTCCCCGCACTTCTGCTTTTTGTTGCGCTGCTCTTCGGTGTCATTGTCCGCTTTTACCCTGCCGCCACCAATGGATTTCCGCTCAACGACGGCGGCATGTTCTACACGATGGTTCAAGACCTAAAAGCAAATGGATTTGTCCTGCCTCAATTCACAACCTACAATCAAGCGGACATTCCCTTCGCCTACCCTCCGCTTGGGTTTTATGCCGCCGCGCTTCTTTCCGCGCTTTTGCCTGTTCCAACACTAGCAATATTTCTCTATCTCCCGGCATTGGTTAACACCATCTCCATCCTTGTCTTTTACTTCTTCGCCAAAGAGACACTCAATTCGCGCGTCATCGCTGCTCTAGCAACATTGATCTATGCCCTCTCATCACGATCCTTTCTCTGGCAGGTCATGGGCGGTGGAGTCACCCGTTCCTTCGGCATGCTGTTTTTGCTGTTAATGTTATGGCAGGCAGTTCAATTGTTCAGGACCAATGAAAACAAGCACCTGCTTTTCACCATCCTCTTTGGCGCAGGGGCGGTCTTGAGTCATCCGCAGACGGCATTGCATGCAGTATTGGGCGGTACGATGATCTTCTTGTTTTACGGTTTCAACAAACGTGGGTTTACATCCGCCCTTTTTGTCGGAATTGGCGTGGCGCTACTTACTTCCCCCTGGTGGGGATTGGTGCTTTCGCGCTATGGCATACAGCCTTTCATCTCCGCAGGGCAAACCAGCCAGCGGACTATTCAGTCCTATTTGGCGATTATTCGACTTAACGGATTAAACGATTATCTGTCCCTGCCAGTTATCATCCTTGCGCTTGTTGGGGTGTATATCTTTTTCAAACAGCGGAATTATTTCCTCGTCACATGGATCGTTCTGGTCAGCCTGATCGATCCGCGAGGCGCAGACGGGATTGCGCTGCTGGCAGAGTCCATGCTGGCTGGGGTTGGGCTGTTCACGCTGTCCGCATGGATCAGCCGCTCGAAGGATGAACAAGCGGAAATTGTTTTCATGAAGCGCAGCAGCCTGACTCTTGTCTTTGGCGCTACACTCCTGTTCCTACTCACTGCGATGATCGCTGATTTTCAATTGCTCAACACAAGCTTGAAGCCGAGAGATTTGGAAATGATCGAATGGGTCGCTTCCAATGCGAGCAAAGATAAAACATTTCTGCTGGAAACGGGACGTGAGTTCTCGATGACCGATCCGCTGCAGGAGTGGTTTCCCGCATTGACGGGACAATTCAGCGTGACAACCATGCAGGGCTTGGAGTGGACTCTCGCTGAGAACTTTTTCCCCTGGTACGATGAGTTGACTGCATTCCAACATTGCGCAGATGCGGCATGTGTGGATGAATGGTCAACCCGCAATGGCGTGGATTACGATTATTTGATCGTGATGATCCCCGACGAAGCAGATGAACAGGATTTGGCAGTTTCTCTACGGAGTTTGGCTGCGTCAGTCCGCAGTTCGGATGTGTATTTCCTGGCGTATGAGTCTGAGCGGGCGCTGGTGTTTGAGGTTAAAAAGTGACAGCCACTTTAATGGTGGCTGTCACTTGATTTTTGGCTTACGTCTTTCCCTTCCCACTCGTTCATGAATTGATCCAGAAATCTAACCATCACTTCATGCCGCTGCTCCGCGATCCGTTTCGCGGAGTTTGTGTTCATCATATCTTTCAGTAAAAGCAGCTTCTCGTAAAAGTGATTGATGGTGGCGCTTTTGCTGTTTTTGTATTCTTCAAAACTGGCATGCATGGACGGCGGGGAATCGGGGTCGTACATCATGCGGTTCTTGTAGCCGCCGTAGGCGAAGGCGCGGCCAATGCCGATGGCGCCGATGGCGTCCAGCCTGTCGGCATCCTGCACGATGAAGCCTTCGAGGCTTTTCATTTTATTTTCCACACCCGCGCCTTTGTAGGAGATGTGCTTGATGATCTCGCAGACTGATTCGGCGGTGGGGATGTCTATGGAGCAGGAGTCAAGCCAGGCACGGGCGCGAAGCGGGGTTTCATCGCCTGCTTCGTTGAACTTCCAGTCATCCAGATCGTGAAGCAGCGCGGCGAGTTCGACGATGAACCTGTCCGCGTTTTCATGTTCACAGATGGTGATGGCGTTCTTCCACACGCGGTAGATGTGCCACCAATCATGGCCAGAGGAGTCATCTGAAAACTCCTGCTTGATATATTCGGCTGTTTTTTGGATGATGTCTTGTTGGGTCATGTCTCTATTATACTGGTGGGATGTTTAATAACTTCAACGCACATTATATTCAGCCCATGCGCACATTCAGCCGGGATGCCCGCCTGTTTTTATGGACCGTTGTCATCAATGGGATTATTTACAGCGGCTGGCAATTGTTCTTTAATATTTTTATGCTGCAAAGCGGCTTTGGCCGTGATTTTCTTGGCATCGTAAATTCATTGCCTTCGCTTGCTGGCTTGCTGCTTGGCATTCCCATTGGCCGCATTTCAGACCGCATTGGACGCAGACCCGCTTTTTTTATCGGCATTATTTTTTCGAGCTTGGCTTTCATGGGGCAGATCACGTTTCGTCAGCCTGTAGTTATTGCAGTCATGTCTGCGCTGGCGGGTATTTTCAACATGTTCATCATCGTGAGCCAATCGCCGTTGATGATGAAACTTTCAGACCACACCAACCGCACCATGCTCTTCAGCCTTGATTTCGGCCTGCAAACGCTGGCAGGCTCGGTGGGAAGTTTTTTTGCCGGCCAGATGCCCGCGTTCTTTGGAAACATGTTCCATGTTTCAGAGACCAGCGCAATTGCGTATCAGGCGGTTTTGGTAGTGACGGTTCTGCTGGGCACAACGGCATTGATCCCGTTATGGATGATGAAGGAGCCAGACGCTTCGCCCTCAACTCCGCCCGGGCATGTCCCGCCCCATCAGAAGCATTTGACCAATCCCATGCGTCTGACAGTGGAACTCGCAACTCCGAATTTTCTGATCGGCATTGGCGCGGCGATTCTTATCCCATACATGAATGTTTTTTTCAAGGACCGTTTTGCGATCTCTGATTCGGCAATGGGCGTTTTGTTCGGACTTTCCTCCCTGTTCGTTGGCATCGGCAGCCTGATGGGGCCGCGCCTCACCACCCTGCTCGGCGGCAAGATCCGCACTGTGGCGTGGACTCAATTTGCAAGCGTGATCTTTCTTTTGTTTGTGGGCTTCTCAGGTTCGTATTGGGTTGCCGCGGTTGCCTTCCTGTTTCGCGGCGCATTGATGAACATGTCCGCGCCTTTGTACAGCGCATTTTGCATGGAGCAAACTCCCGAAAAGCAGCAGGGGTTTATGAGCAGCGTGCTGAACGTTGCCTGGCAGGTGGGCTGGTCTGTGGGGCCGTATCTCTCCGGTTTGGTGCAGGTGGCTTATGGATTTACCCCTCTCTTTATCACAACCTCTGTTTTGTATGTGGTGGCCATCTGCATTATGTGGATATTCTTTCGGAATGTTGAAGCTGGATGACGGGATTTTTTATTTGACGTCATTTATCCGTCTCCAGTGATGCTCAGCTTACTCAGTTCCTCCAATGGGCATCCAGCCTGCGGAAAACACGATGGGAAGAAAAGTGATCCAGTTCATGATTGTTTTTTCAACACGCAGAGTGCCTGACGGATCTCGCCGAGGTGGTAGGCCGTGTGAACCACAATGGATAATGCGCCTCCCATCGTATCTTTGTTCCAAACAGGGTTTTCACGGAAGAGTTTATCCATGCGGTGGTAGGCATCTTTTAATTTGTTTTTGTAATCCTCCCATTCTTCGGGCGTGACCTTTTCCACAGTACGCCAGATCAAGCTCCAATCCCGCGGACTGTTGTCCCCTTGCAGGGCAAAGCGTTCGAAGGACTCGATGTAAAAGATGGCATGCGCAACCTGTGCGGCCAGCGAAGCGCATTTTCCTCCAACCGGAATGGATGCCTCTTCTGCAGACACCAATTCGAGCGTTTCAAGCAGACTGTTATGTTCATCCAGATAAATACCGTGATGATTTTCGAAAGTCTCATCCAGCAGATCGAGTAGAACATTTTGAAACGCTTTTGGTTCGATAAGTTCAGTCACGTTTATCCTGATCCTTCAAATGCAGATTTGATCCACGCGATCAATTCCGTATCCACTTCCTTCGCGTCACTAACATTAACAATGTAATTGCACATGCTTCCTTTGGGTTGTTCCAGCAGCCGCGCATTTTTCTTGAGGTCTTTGGCGTTGATGCCTACCTCAAAGCGCGTGTTGGTTTTTGGCCCGATCATGGCAAATTGTTTTTTGCGGCGCAGGCTTACATATCCCTTTTTTGGGACAATCTCAAATTCCCCAAACTTTTGGATTTCTTTCATCAACTTCTCGTGGATGGGACGAAAGCCAGCCTTCGCGCCTGAATAGATTTCATCCAGCACGGCATCTTCCGATTTGCCTTCCGCGGCACGAGTTCCATCCGATTCGAAAACGGCATGAACCAATGCGTTTGCATCACCATGCCCCAACCCAAGTTTTTCCTTGAGCATGTCGCGGATCTCGCCATGTTTGGAGAGTCCGCTTTTCTTGACGATGGCGGATAGCTCATCAAGTGACATGCCGGTTTTATTTTGTATGTTGGCGATCTGGGTTTGGACAGCTTTATCAAGCGAACTCATAAATCATCTCCTTTTACTGATAAGAGGTGCGTATCCATTGGGATAATTATAGAACAAATTTTCTTTTTTTACAATCTGTGTTCTTATTTTCGTTTCCATGTTTGAAGTGACCTGTGATTCGAGCCATCACCAATTGTGCCTGCATTGAATCTGCTGATGAAATATCGTTCAAAAACTTACTTGCCGCTTTGCCTTTAAGAACAGTAACCTGTTTTCCACGCCAATAAATAAGAACCTTCCCGTCTTTGGTTTCCCGAAACGTAAAAGGCTCTTCCTGCAATTTGCCGTGTTTGTCGATGTTGCTCATGCAAATTAAGCGGACTGTTCTGTTATTTTTGCCAACTCGTCTTCCATTCGTTTTCGCCAGCGGATCGCAATCGGCGCAGCGAGATGGCGGCGAAGCATTTCCTCGGTTTTATTTTTCTCATAATAGTCCCGATAAAGCTGCAGGATGGAAATTGTCTCCCCTTGGAATTTTTCCAACGCTGCGGCATCTCCCGTCTTAATGACTCCTTCGCGCTTCACTCTGCAGTAAAAGCCTGGTCGCTCGGCCTGACGGAATTTCTTCACCCAGGCAGGGTCGCCCATGCGTGCGGCAAACGTCGCACATGGGATGCGCGGCATGGTCACTTCCAGAGTCACATCTCCAATGTGGAGAAGGTCGCCAATGTTGAACGACCCGCTTTCCAGCTCGTTGATGGTTAGATTTTCTCCGAATGTTCCCGGCTGAATTTCAACACCCAGTTCCTTTTCCCAAAATGCATAATCTGCTGAACCATAAATGTAGACCGCCTGGTCCGGGCCGCCATGATGTTTTTTGCTTTCGATATAGTCGCCTTCGAGACCAAGCTCCGTGACGCGCGCGGCATGTTGGATAGGTAATTTGTAAATACCCGTCCTGTCGATTTTGTCCCCTATTTGTATTTCTTTTTGAATTCCAAGGTTGATGCTGATGATTTTCATGCGGGAGATTTTATCTCAACTTTGGACTTCTTTTTTCTTGCGGATGAAAACGAACGGCATGAGCATCAACACACCAGACAGACCAACTCCGCACAAGCCACCAATGCCGAACATACCGCCAATGGATGCCAGCGCAAACTGCTCATTTCGAATAACTTTCGTGCTTCCATCTGCGAAGGTGCAGGTGATCTCCACCGTGTGACCATAGGTGCCTGAAGGACCGCTGGTTGTCGGTACGGACGCACCTTCTTGTGTGGATGTGCTTTCCGCGCCCGGACAATAGATCGCCTCGGCGAGTTTTTTGTTCAAATCCGGCACGGCGAATAAAGTTGGCCCAAGCATGAACGTGGCGGCAAAAATAATTCCGCAGGATATTGCGCCCAGCACAACCCATGCGATCAAACGGGCGATCCAAACTTCCTTTGCAGTATTAAGTTTCATCAGTCACCTCTAAAATAGATATGAAATTATTGTAGTGATTTCATATCTGCATTGCAATCACCTGAAAGGCATGGTGCTATGCAAATGGTCACAACCGCACTTGACGCCTTTTCCCTTTCCCCGTAAGATAAGCCCCGCAATAGAACATACATTCACCATTTTGTAATGGAGTCTGACGACTCCTGTCGTCGGATTTCGTTTCAGTGATTAAAGGATTTGCCATGGAACTTGGTATTGTTCGAAAAGTAGATATCGATTCAGAGATGCAGCAGTCGTATCTCGATTACGCCATGAGCGTTATCGTCTCACGCGCCCTGCCCGATGCCCGCGATGGACTTAAGCCCGTGCAGCGCCGCATCCTGTACGCGATGTATGACATGGGCATTCGTGCAGATACAGCTTACAAAAAGTCTGCTCGTATCGTCGGTGAAGTGCTCGGTAAATATCACCCGCATGGTGACTCATCTGTGTACGAAGCCATGGCGCGCATGGCACAGGACTTTTCCATGCGTACATTGCTCGTGGATGGTCAGGGGAACTTCGGTTCTGTGGATGGTGACCCGCCTGCGGCCATGCGTTATACCGAGGCGCGACTCACCGCTGCCGCGTTGGATATTCTCTTTGATCTGAACAAAGACACAGTTAACTTCGTCCCGAACTTCGATGACACTCTCGAAGAGCCGGGTGTTCTCCCTTCTGCCATTCCGAATCTTTTGGTGAACGGCGCTTCTGGTATTGCTGTGGGTATGGCAACCTCCATTCCGCCGCATAACCTTAGCGAGATCGTAGATGCCATTGTCTACATGCTCAATCGCTGGGAAAAGCTTGATGACATCGATGTTGAGCAGTTGATGGAATTCGTGCAAGGGCCAGACTTTCCCACCGGCGGCATCATCATTCAGGAAAAAGGTGAGGATGGAATTGAGTCCGCGTATGGCTCAGGGCGTGGACGCGTGGTCGTGCAGGCCAAGGCTCATGTTGAAGAGATGGAAAGAGGCAAAAGCCGGATCATTGTCACAGAATTACCGTATCAGGTCAACAAGTCCAGTTTGATCGAGCGCATTGCCGAGTTGGCGCGTGATGGACATCTGGAAGGTTTATCCGATCTGCGCGATGAATCCGACCGACAGGGAATGCGCATCGTCCTTGAAATGACGAAGAATGCCAACCCAGAAATCATCCTGCGCGATCTGTACAAACGCACGCCCATGCAAAGCACGTTCAGCATCAACCTGCTCGCGCTGGTGGATGGCGAGCCGCGTACCCTCACCCTCAAACAGGCGCTCCGCGTGTATGTGGAACACCGCCTTACGGTGGTCAAGAGGCGCGCTGAATTTGATCTGGAAAAAGCCAAAGCCCGCGCACACATCCTCGAAGGATATTTGATCGCGCTGAAGAATCTGGATGAGCTGATCAACATCATTCGCTCCGCACCAGACGTTGAAACTGCTCGGCAAAAACTGATGAAGCGCTACAAACTGTCAGAGTTGCAGGCCAATGCAATTCTCGACATGCAGCTCCGCAGGCTGGCTGCCCTTGAACGCAAAAAGATCGAAACCGAATACAAAGAAGTGACCGGCATCATCAAAGAGCTGACGACGTTGTTGAAATCTCCCAAGCTCATGCGTGGCGTGGTTGCGGACGAGTTGTTGAAAGTCAAAGCCGCGTATGGTGACCGCCGCCGCACACAGATCGTGAACTTGAAGCACGGCGCAAAAGCCACAAACGCATTGACCACGCGTGACCTGCTCCCACAGCAAAATGTGTGGATCGGCGTCACGGACGACGGACTCGTCTCGCGCACGCATGATGACAAGCAGCCCAAACATTCCGGCAACGATGCGCCGCGTTATTTGATCAAAGCTGGTACAACCGACACGATCTATTTCGTCAGCAAGTTGGGTAAGGCAGCCGCAGTTGCTGCGCATCTCATCCCCGAGGCGGACAAACTGAGTCAAGGCTCGATGTATTACAAGGTTGCTCCGCTCACCGAGAATGACCCGCTTGCAGCGGTCTTCTCATTGCCTGCAAATAAATCTTCGCTAGGCGCAGAGACTTGTGTTATCACAACCACGCGCTTCGGCATGGTCAAGAAAAGTTTGATCTCCGAATTACCCGGTCCCTCCGCACAGACATTTACTTTGGTGCGCATCAACGAAGGTGACAGACTTGGCTGGGTTGGTCTCACAGATGGAAAAAAGAAAGAGATTTTGCTGGCAACTTCCAGCGGCATGGCGATCCGCTTCAAGGAAGATGATGTGCGCCCGATGGGCCTCGTCGCTGCGGGCGTGAACGGCATCAAATTGGATGACAAGGACGAAGTGGTTGGTATGGAAATCCTGCCTGCAGAAGGCGAAATTTTCCTGCTCACGAGTGAAGGCAAAGCCAAACGCGTGGAGCAGAAAGATTTCCCCGCTCAAGGTCGCTACGGCAAAGGCGTGGTCGCATGGGACTTGCCCGGCAAGTCCACACTCGCTGCGATTGCCAGCGGAAAGCCAAACCACGTCGCCACCATCCACATGAGCAAGGGAGCGGCGAAATCCGCAAGGCTGGATCTGGCCGCTGTACGAAAACGCGCTTCGTCCAAGGGTGACTTGGTCGCCGAAGTGAAGCCGGGGGAAACCATCACCGGTCTCGCGGTTGGGTGGACGGTGGATATGTTCGTAAAGGTAGTGGAAGAAAAGCCTGCGGCGAAGAAAGAAGGAAAGAAGAAAGAAGCCAAGCCAGCGCCCGCAAAGAAGTCTCCTGCGAAAAAGACAAAGCCAGCAAAGTCAGCATCAAAGGCGAAACCTGCGGCTAAGAAGAAAAAGAAATAGTATTGAATTTGAAAACCTCCAAGTTCTTATAGAACTCGGAGGTTTATTTTTGAGGAGAAATTCTCATACTATTTCGTATGGCACACCGCTCAATTTGAATTCTTTCCCATCAATTTCCACATCCACCTTCACGGACAATATCCGCGCAGGGGCGCCTGTGTTTGGATACCAAATTCGGTTTTCAACGGGCAGAATGAACAAGCCGTCTTCATCGCCAATGGGCGTGAATGTTTCATTCAATTCCTGCTTGTAAACAGAGACACTCAGCGTTTCACATAACTCTTTAGCAAAAGAGATCACATCTTTGGATGGCAAACCGATCTCGCTGACCTGCAATATCTGCTCGCCATTGAACGGGATTTCTGTTGCATTCTTTTGGTCGTGCCTTGCGATGAATTCAAGGATGTTCCCCGTTGTATCTTTGAAATATAACGATGTGGAATTCCATGATTCGCTTTTGAATTCATCAACTCCCTGCGTATCTTTCAAAAGCGGAATTCTCTTCGAGAGCCATGCTTTGGCTTGCGGGAATTGATTCTCTGGGATGTTGAAGCAGAAGTGATATTGTCCCGTCCATTGTGGGGGAGCCTGCAGGAAGACGATGTCCGTTTTGCCTGCTTTCACAAGCAGGGAGGTGTTTTCGAGATGGACAGGGAACTCCAAAATGTTGGAATAAAATTCCTTTTGGGTGATCAGGTCATCGGTCAGGAGTTCGAGGCGTTTGATCAGCATGAGTCCGCTTATTGCTGAATGTTCCCCACCAGGTCCAACTCGGGCGCGATCCTGCGCATGGCTTGAATGACGTTGCCGACATGCTCCCACACATCTATACCGAAATCTTTAGCGGCATGTTCCATTTCTTCACGATTGGTGCCCGCAGCGAATGCCTTATCCTTCCACTTCTTCTTGACGGAGCTGGCTTCAAGGTCATAAAGCGAGCGGGATGGACGCACCAGCGCAACGGCGGTGATGAGCCCTGTCACTTCGTCACAGGCGGCAATGGCTTTTCGGCGGGGAGTGTCGCGCGGCATGTTCAAGTGATCGGCGTGGCTCAAAATATCCTGAATGATATCTTCAGGAACGCCGCGCTCGCGCAGTATGGGCGCGCCTGCCTGTGGATGCTCCTCCAGTGTAGGGTGGATCTCCCAATCAAAATCATGCAGCAGCCCGACAAGAGCCCATTGGTCTGCATCTTCGCCATATTTTTCGGCGTAAAAACGCATGGCAGCTTCCACCGATAACATGTGGCGCACTAGTCCTTCATTTTTCACGAATTCACGTACAAGAGCAAGGGCTTCATCGCGGGTCATAAAACTTCTCCAATTTTTAAATTATGTCACTCTGAGGGAGCATTCTTTGCGACCGAAGAGTCTCTTGTAAAGCAAAAGAGATTCTCACTGCACTGGCGTGCAGCGCAAGTGTCACCACGCTCAAAATGACATGTTAGTAAATCGGTTCAACATCTCCAAGCACGGGCAGCGGCTTTGCGATCATCACATCCCAAACGGCCTGAAAGTTGGCGAACAATTCGCGGGTGTTCCAGTAGATGCGTGAACGCTTCAGAAAGTAATGATTGTTCGCTTCCACACCGGTTGATTCCACGCCGAACCAACTGCACAGGAATAGCGCGCGCGGCAAATGAAAAGATTGCGTTACAAGAATTGCAGAGTCTACCTGAAAGATATATTTCGCGCGATAGCAGGTGTCATAGGTGCGGCGGCCTGCATAATCCAAAACAATATCCTTGTCGGGCACGCCAAGGTCCAGCGCATATTGGCGCATGGCTTGAGGTTCATTGTGTTCAATGAACCTGTTATCGCCGCTCATCAGCAGCTTTTCCACTTTACCTAGTTGATATAACTTCACTGCGGTTTCCACACGGTCACGCAAAACGGGCCCAGCAGAACCATCGCGCAGCAGACCTGCGCCAAACACAATTACCACACGAGTTTGCGGAACATTCTCCATGCGGAACGTGCGCGGCGCGGCGAAGAGCAGCACAATCAATTTTGGCAGAGACAAACCAACGAAGACGAGCAAACCCAGCACAAACGCGGAGCGCCAGATAAATTTAACCAACTTTTTCAACATTCGGATTATTTTATCAAATCGATCAGATCCAACCCCGAAGCCTTCACGTACGTCACGAACTCGGCATACGCGGTATCGTCCACGACCTGCAGTTGGTCCACGCCGTACACGGTTTGCATGGCAGCCTTACCTTCGGGTGTGAGCATCAGGTCAATGAACGCGCGTTGGATCGCGCGCCGCATGTCAACGGGCAGCGCAGTGGATGTGGAAATATTTTCATACGGAATAATTTCAGGGATGCGCCAGATGACGATGACCTTCTCGACCACGTCACCATAATTCGCTTCGAGCACAGGGGACAGACGCGCATCGATGAAGGTCGCGCCGAAATCACAGATGTCATCCACATAGACAGCACGCACCACGCTCGGCTGGCCGTCGAGAAATGCTGCGCCTCTTATCTTAACTTGGGCCTGATTTAGCAATCCGAGCGGCACCACATACCCTGACGGAGAAACCTCGTCACTCCAACAGGCTTTCTTTTCTTCGAATTGCTTGAAGGCTGTGACGGCGTCGGTTGTGTTTTCATTTTTGGCTTCATCAAAATAGGATGTGAAATCCTTGCTGCGGTTGGCAATGATCTGTGCGCCATAGAAGGTTTTTCCGTCATGCACACTGGCAAGGACGGCAGTGACGGAATCAGTGTTGCGGGCAAGCACATAACCAAACGGAGATAGCAGCCCGATGTGCGCGTTGCCCTTGGCGAAATCCTCCACGAGAATTTGCTCAGAGGTGGGGATGACTGACACCACCTGAAAACCCGTCTGCGATTGGATGAATGCGGCAATGATATCTCCCGCCGCGATGACTTCTTCGCTGGGGCGCGGCGAAGGAGCCAGGGCGAGGATCAATGGATTTTGTTCAGTACCAAGCGGGGGCGGGGCAAGAGGCGTTTGCGTGGGAGCAGGAGTCTGCGTGAAGGTTGGAATCGGCGTGGGAGTCCCAAATGTCAATTGAACAGGGAAAGAACACCCAAAAATGATGAGGGAAAATACCAATAGGACTTTTTTCATCTTACAGGAATGGTTGCGCACAATGATAATGACCTTGCTATAATAAGACAAGTTTTTTGGAGAAAATAAAAATGAAAAATACCTTTAATACAGTCATGTCCATCCTTATTCTGGCGGTTCTGGCAGCAGGTGTCTATTTTATCGTACAGACGGTGCGCGAGAGTGCAGCGGCAGCGGCGGAACCATTCCAGCAGGTAAATCAGGCAAACCAGGCGCTGCAGACTCAGGTCTCGCAGTTGGTGAACCCCACACCCACGATCATACCTGACCCTGTGACCTATATCAACGAGATCCGCGCGCTGGCACGGTTGGAGACGATCCAATACAGCGTGTCTCAGGTGGTGAGCGGCGAGTTGAACCAGGGCACGTTAGGGTTTGCCTTTGGAACCAAGATCCTTGTGGTGGTGCATGGATCTGTGATCGCGGGGATCGACATGGAGAAAATGCAGCCCGGCAATATGCGCATGGATGGCGGTGTTTTGTATGTACGCCTTCCACCAGCCGAGGTGTTGACCACTACTCTGGACGAGAGCAAGACCGAAGTTTATACCGTGCAGGAAGGATTGCTGGCGGATATTGACCCAAGCCTTGTCATCGACACCATTCGAGTGGGCAAGGATACGATCCTGACCGCTGCGCTGGCGGATGGTATTCTCGTGCAGGGACAGAGAAATGCTGAAGCCTACCTGCTTAAATTCTTCTCTGCACTTGGGTTTAAGACGGTGATATTCGAGCAGTGATCTTGGTTTGAAGGTGATGCCCTCGAAATTAATTTTGAGGGCATTTTTGTTTTATCGCGGAATGGAATTACATCTTTTTAATCGCAATGCCACTACTTCATTCCATACGAGGATGGCGAGCAGAAAAATATAGAACGCAGCACCTTTGAGCGCGAAGGCGGGGGCGGCGAGAGCCAGAGTCAACCATGTATATGCGGAGAGGTTTTTCCATTTTTCGTTTTGACGGAATGCGAAGCCAAGGACGATCATGGCGGGGAAGAGGGTCAGGCCGAGCAGCACGAAGGAAAGGTCGTGCAATTGCCCATGCCAGGTGGCGGGAGTGTCGCGGATGGTTGGGTCCGTGGTGAAGGACAGGGCGGTAAGGGCGAGGCCAGCCAAAACAAACAGCGTTGTACCAACTTTGGAAGCGGGAGCAGGTGCAAACTCCAGAAAGAGGCGAATGGCGAGCAGTGCCATGAGGACTCCGCTGAGGATAAATGTCGCAGTCATCACCCAACCATATTTTCCGAGGGCAAGTCCGCTGGGCCAGTCAAAGGTTGGGTTGTTGATGGGGTGCCATCCGAGGCTGAGGAGAAAATCATATTCTACGAATGTGAGTACCGTTAAGACACTTGCAAAAAGAATGGGGCCGAGGTAAAGGATGCGTTTCATGGAGTAATGATAACAGCCCCGCAAACGCGGGGCTGTTGATTTCCTTCTTTGTTCAGGGCTGGAGATTTTTTCTAGTAGCGGTTCCGTCCGCCGCCTTCGCGATTTCTGTCGAAATTGCGAGGGCGCTCTTCACGGGGTCTGGCAACGTTCACTGTAATCGCGCGTCCCATGAAGTCTTGTCCGTTAAACATTCCGATGGCCTTTTGCGCTTCTTCGGAGCTTGCCATTTCAACAAATCCGAAGCCTTTGGCCCGCCCTGTTGCGCGGTCTTTGATGAGTGCAACAGAGGTGACGGTTCCAGCCTTGCTGAAGTGAGCTTTGAGATCGTCTTCAGTAGCGGCGTAGGGCAGGTTGCCTACATATAGCTTGTTTTCCATCTCTTCTCCAAATGGTTCCACGTTCCAGCCTGAACGTGGACAAAGTTTATCATGGATTAATATAAAATGAGAAATAAAATTTGGATGGAAAACACCGCTTCATTCTACCTTTCGACACGGCTCAGGGCGGGGCTGTTAGCGGGTCCACCCGCCTGGCAGACGCATTACCCCAACATAGATCAGCAAAAGTGCGCCGAGGATGCAGAACAATGTGTTACGAAAACGGGTCTTGTCTGCCGCATTTTTCCAACGGGCAGGCAGGTGCGCGACCACCGCGGCAATGACCATGGTGGTGGCGTGTTCAATGCGGAACATGGGGAATCCAATGCCTGCGAGACCTGTCCAGACCATGAGGATAAGGCCAAGGGTAACTTGCAGGTCGAGCAACCCGCTGAAGCCGGAGGAAAGGCCGCGATCCATGCCTTTGAAAGCTCCGCCTTGCAGCCAGCCCAGCGCAAACTTGACAATGGCAACGACCGCAACAAGCACGATCAGCCAGCGGACGATTGAGTGAATCATTAATAAGATATTCATGTTAAGTCTCCATTCTGTGATTTGATATTTTTATAAAACGAAGGGAAAAATCCCTTTTCTTCCAGCGGGGAAATCCTTGAACTTTTCACGATACCACGCCAGTGTGCGGATGCTGCGCGCACTCAAATACGCGATAATGAACGCCAACACTAGAAATGCACCTAAATGACGAGAGAGCAGGAAAACCCCTAGCCAGGTGATGATCTCAAAAAGATAATGCGGACAAACCACGTACTCGAAGAGTCCGCCAGAGGGAATCTTATATTCCAGCGAATCTTTTCTCAAGTCAGCCAATACCTTGTGCTGACTGAAATTACCGATGACGCCGATGATAAATAAAATGAACCCAAGATAAAACCACACATCCATTGTGTTCAACGGTGTGCGGTTGAGATAGCCGACAATGTAAGCTGCAAGGGAATAAAAACCTGCGATCATCAAGGTGGTGAAGATGCCAATTGGTCCCGAATACTTGTGCAAAAAAGCGACTCAAGGACTCGCTTGGAAAAGTGGATAAAGACCGAAGCAAAGACAAGCAGTTGAATTGCTGTTGGGTTGGAAAGGTACGGCAAAGCAGAGATTACCAACGCTACGAGCGGAGTGGCATACAGGATTACCATTCCAGTCCGTGTAGAGATGCCGCTGGCGGGGCGAAACTTACTGTACGCCATCATCGCCTGGCCGAAATATTCGAGCGGTCCCACGGAAATTGCCACCATTGTCAGGAAACTATAAAGAATTATGTTGCCTGTTGTCCATTCGGGAAAGATCATAAGGTCACCTCGTGTGTCGCATTATACAGCATGGGGTTCATCCCTTATAATTTGAACAAGTTGAAATTCCTTCGGAGGAAACCATGACCTACACAACAGTATTGACCGAAATCCGCGGACGAGTGGGCATCGTCACGCTCAATCGTCCGCAAGCCATGAATGCATTTAATGCCGTCATGCTTGGCGAAGTGTTCGATGCGCTCGAAGCATTTGACAAAGATGAAAACGTCCGCACGTTGGTTGTCACGGGCAATGAAAAAGCATTTGCCGCGGGCGCAGACATTAAAGAGATGGTGGATGCCACACCTTTTCAAATGATCACCGAAGCGCGCGTGGATGTCTGGGACAGGATCCGCGGGATCAAAAAACCTGTTATCGCAGCGGTATCAGGCTGGGCGTTGGGCGGCGGATGCGAGTTCGTGCTTTCGTGTGACATGGTCATCGCGTCTGAATCTGCCAAGTTTGGTCAGCCAGAAATTACCATCGGCATTATCCCCGGCGCGGGTGGTACGCAGCGGCTTGCGCGGTTGATCGGCAAGAATCTCACCATGGAAATGGTCATCAACAACCGCACGCTCTCTGCTGCCGAGGCGCTGCAATTTGGTTTGGCGAATCGCGTTGTTCCAGTGGAAGGATATCTTGATGCCGCCGTTGCCTTCGCGGAAGAGATCGCTTCGCGCGCGCCGATGGCAGTCCGTATGGCGAAGGACTCGGTCAACGCTGCGTTCGAGACCACGCTCACCGAAGGGCTCAAAGCTGAAAAACGCAATTTCTATCCGCTGTTCTCGACGGAAGATCAAAAGGAAGGCATGCAAGCCTTCATCGAAAAACGCAAACCAAATTGGAAAGGGAAATAAGACTTGCCCGCTTCTTTATCTGACCTCAAAGCTGGTCTTTCCAAACTAGGCTTGAGCAAAAACCTTGTGATTGCCCACGCATCCATGCGCGCCTTTGGTGCCGTGGATGCGAATGACATGCTCTCTGCATTGCTCGATTCCACACGCGGAATCATCATGCCGTCCTTCACGTATAAGTCCATGCTGAATCCGGAGGTTGGCCCGCCGAAAAATGGTTTGACCTATGGCAGCCAAAACGACTTGAACAAAATGGCTGAGCCCTTCCATCCCGATATGCCTGTTGATACGTTGATGGGCGTTTTGCCTGAAGTGCTGCGCAAACATCCCAAAGCAAAACGCTCCATGCATCCCATTCAATCCTTTGCAGGGATCAATGCGGATGCGATTCTTAATACCCAAACTCTTTACGAACCGTTTGCGCCGATTGCGTCCCTTGCCGAACAGGATGGCTGGGTGCTGCTGCTGGGTGTGGATCACACCGTCAACACCAGCATCCACTATGGAGAAAAACTGGCAGGACGCATGCAATTCATCCGCTGGGCGCTGCTGAAAGATAAGGTTGTGGAGTGCCCCGGCTTCCCAGGAGACTCGGAAGGCTTCAACGCCATCACCGCGGATGTTGAAAAATATACGCGCCGCGTCGAAGTCAACGGCGCGTTGGTGCAGGCGATCCACTTGAGGAGTTTGTTGAAAGTGGTTGCGGAAAAGATCCACGGCAATCCCTACGCCCTGTTATGTGCCAGGAAAGATTGTGAACGTTGTGAAGCCGTGCGCTACGGATAACAAAAAGGGTTCGGCAATTTTGCCGAACCCTTTTTGTTTAATCACGCTGTGTGAAATGTTAATTCGAAAGGTCTATCTGTGCGCCGCCGTACGTACCTGTGACATGAGTTACTCCGTCGCCATCCCGAGTATAGGTGAGCGTCCCCTCTTTCAGCCCGGTCACATTCACTTCGAGACTGAACACGCCGTCGTTGTAGTTGTAGGAGCCGCTGCCTGTCATCGCGAAGCCTTTTGAGAAGGAGCAGTCCGTCAACGTGTAGAGGTCGCTTGTGGCATCAGAGTCGAAGGCGAATGTCCCGCCGTAGGTGCAGGCGCTGGCGCGGGCGGTTGTGGAACTCATGTAATAATATTCTGGGAGGTAATTGATCTCATTGTCTGCCGCGTAAAGCGCATCCAGCGGACTGGCGTAATTCGCGGCGTCAGCCAGCGCGAGCGGGGCGAACGGATCTGCAACAATGCCTTCGCAAGTTGTTTCGCGTTCGGCAGGCAGGGTGCCGTCGACAAGGAAGTTTGCGATCAGGCTATCCACACATTCAACGCCCCAGCCAAAGATAACATGCGGACCGCCGGTCTCGGTGACCATGTATCCATTGGTCAGGTTTGAGAATACTGCCTGTGCGCCCGAATAAGGTGTGGCTGGGTCTGTGGTGCCGTTGAGTACAAAGGTGGGGAATTCCCCGCCAGTGAAGGGTTTGGCAAACGGTGCGGGTTGTGAATCTTCCAATGGATACGGCCAATACACACAGGGCAGGTCGCCGTAAAAAACGGAAGCAAATCTGGGCAGGTTGGCGTCGATCTCGTCACCAGCTTTCAGGAAGTTCGTAGCTTGCTCTTCGGGCGTGCTGCCTGGTTCGGCATAATCACGGCAGGTGACGCCGTAATAAACCGCATCAGAGTACGATGGGTCTTGAAATACTTCCAATGTATCGGGGTTGAGATACAGTGAGTTGTAGGCAACGCGCGCGAGCAGGACGAGTGAATGATCCCGCGCGTATGAGGCGAGCCCGCGCAGGAAGATCATACGCGCGGTTTCGGAATATAAAAACCCCGAAGTGGATTCAAGATCAGAGAAAGTGAACTCGCGTTGTTCCGTTCCACCACTGGAAAGTGGAAAGTCATATACGATGGGCGCCTGTTTCAATTGCGCAGCGAGTTCATCGTACGCGGCAACAGCATCACGGCCCATATCGGCGGCGCAGGCTTCATCTGCGTTGCAGGCTTCAAGGGTGGCAACCAGCACATCGTTGAACGCGGCGGATTGTCCCTTGAGGAATTGGGTATCTGTCAGAGTGAGGTCCACAACTCCATCGAGGATCAGACCAGCTAGATGGTCGGGGTGTGAGGCGGCGTATGTCTGCGAAAATTGCGTTCCGTAACTTTCTCCGTACAGCCAGAACTTTTCATCCCTCATCAGCGCGCGAAAACCTTCCAGGTCTTCAACGGCTTGAACAGTATCAAGATAAGGCAGCAAATCTGTTTGACCAATTTCTGTAATGCAGTCATCCACAAAAGTTTTTGTAACATCCAGTAAATGCTTTTCGCCATCAGGCGTTTTGGCATCCGTATCGGATCGATAATAATCTGCGGCGGCCTGTGCGCAGAACAACCCGCTCGATTGATTGATGCCGCGCTGGTCAAAGAAGACCACATCAAAATTTTCAGTGATGCGCGGATCGAAATAAGATGTGTATGTATCCGCGCTCAAAAGCCCCGAACCGCCTGGCCCGCCGATGACGGTGACGAACATTCCCTTGCGCTCGCCTGTTGCAGGCAGCACCGCGAAGACAACATCCATTGTGCGCGTGTCTTGCGGATCAAAATGATTCAGCGGAACGCTGACGTTGACACAGGTAAAGTCGCTATCCGGACATGGATACCCGCCGAGTCTTTCCAGGCGGGAAGCTGTATCCTCTTTCACAGGAGCTTCTGTTGCGCTGACGGGGACTTCGGTCTGTGTGACAGGCTGCGTCGCAGGTATCGCGGTTGGTGCTGCGCATGCCTGAAGAAGAAATAACAGGATGAATGCATTGATAAACGATCTTCTCATTTTATATTCCTTTTTCTTGTAACCAGCTCATGACCTTATCCGCAACGGACTTCCAATCCTTTTCAAGCATCATGTCATGTGCCATGTTCGGGAATATCTCCGCCTGTGTATGGTATGCCTTCGCCGTGGCGTTGACATTTTTTACCGAGATGACCGTATCATTCTCTGCGCCGAGTACCAGCATGGGGGCTTTCACCCGCTTTGGATTCACGAGGTTCAAGCCCAGCAGGTCGAGATAGGCGCGGAAAGATTCGTCATCCAGCTTCGCGAAATATTTCAACATTTGTTTTTTCGGCATGGAGTGTGAGAAAAATGCCCAGCGGGCGTCCGCTGGGGTTTCCACCGCGGGGCGCAAACGGAATTGGGTCATTACTTTTAACAAGATCAACGGACTGTGCATGAATACCCGTCCTGTTGCGGGCCATACCCCAAAGTGCGGCACGGATGCAAGCAGCCCTCCTGCGGGCGCTTCATTTGTTTGGAGATATTTCTGTGTGATGAACCCGCCCATCGAATGTCCGATCACAACGGGTGGAGTATTGAAGGTCTGTGCAACCTGCTCCACGTCGCTGACATAATTTGCGATCGAACTCCCGCTGATCTTTCCCTGGCTGGCTGCGTGTCCGCGCAGGCTCAACGCGGTGACGTGATAACCATGCTCGGCAAAGTAAGGCAGGAAGAACTCGTCCCAGCACCACGCGCCATGCCACATGCCGTGGACAAAGAGCAGGGGTGTCTTGTGCGTTTGGGTCTTCGGCGTGCGGGTGATGGTTTCGATTTTCATGCGAGTCTCCTTGGCCCTTATAAAGTTTTTTTACCGCAGAGTTCAGCGAGATTTAAAATCTTTTCTCTGCGTTTTCCGTGTCTCTGCGGTGAAGGAATCCTGATTATTTCATCGGGAACATGGCTTCCAAACCGCGCCAGATCTCATCGCGCCAGCAGGTGTAATTATGTCCACCGACGAATTCACGATAGGTGACATTGTATCCGTTATCCAACAGCAGCGGCTGCAGGCGGCGGTTATCTTCCAACAGCCAATCATAGTGACCAATATCCATCCATATCTTGATCTCGCGGGATTGTTTCGCGCGGATCAGATCCACGGCGACGAAATCCCTCCCCTCAGACGCGAACACGCTCGATTGGCTGATGACCCTGCCGAAAATATCGGGCATCCTCAAGCCGGTATACATGGACATCAACCCGCCGAAGGATGCACCCAGCACACCGTACGCGCCGCGATTCTTTTTGATGTCAAGCAGGTTCAGTTTTTTGCTGGCGAAGGGCAGGATGGAGTTTTCAATGGTCATGATGGTGGCATCGGAGCAAGCGTATTCCACGCCGCGGCGGTCATCCCCGTTTTGGATAAAAGCCATTGCGATCGGCTGGATGCGCTTTTGGTAGATGAGGTTATCCACGATCACGTTCAACATGGCGCGCTTCAGATAATCCGTGCCATCGTATACGAGCAGCAGCGGCACAGGTCCCTTGACGGGCGGCTGATACAGGAAGAGTTCGCGCTTGCCGCCATCCTGGATCATCCAAGTATCCACGAGGTGATGGGTCACTTTACCGCGCGGCACATCCCTGCGTTTTGTCGCCAGTGAAGTGGGACGCGCTTCGGGCATATAGAAGAAATGGTTGTAATGTTTGATGCCATTGAAGATCGTGTTCTTGTTCAAGGGATCTTTCACGCGTTTCTTCGTACGAAGCTCGTAGAAGGAATATTCGAGATAGGCGGCAGGGTCCAGTTCGGTGGAATATGTCCACAGTTCGGGAGCGATGCGTTTCATCTTTTGTGGGGCATCCTCCCAAAAGTGAATGTCATCGATGAAATACGGCGCGGACTTCCCTTTCCACACAAAGGTGACTTGATTTCCCTGTATGACGGGGTTTCCGTTTTTGCGGGCGAGTTCGAGAAGATTTGTGTTCATAGCCTCATTGTAAATTAAAAGAGCGCTGATTTTACCGAAATCCCCCATGACCTTGAGTGCTATAATCTTTTTGGCGCTGCTCATGAAAAAAATATTGATCGTCTTGTTTTGCCTCTTATTCCTGACGGCCTGCTCTTCCACTGGGACGGCAATCAATCCCCTGCTGCCCACACCAACGGCAGTCCGCGTGCTTCCTACGCCTTCCATTCCTGGAGACTCCATCCTCTGGCAAGGATTGCGGGTGACGATGGAGCAAGCCGAGATCACAGAAGATTTCATCACTGACTTTGGTTTTACCCGAAACCCATCCCCTGGGGATAAATTCCTGTGGATACATGTGCTATTGAAAAATGCGGGAAGCCCTGAAATGGATACTCCGCCTGCCGAGCATTTCAGTGTACTTTATGCCGCTGTTGAACTTAAACCTGTTTACGGCCATCGCAAAGATCACACAGACTACACCGCTTTGGATGCGCTCCTGTTCCCAGACCAGCAAGTGGAAGCGTGGCTGCGCTTCGACATCCCGATTGCGGCTGAGTTGAAAGACTTGCGATTTATATTCCTCCCTGAAAGTTCAGGAGTGGGCGTGTCTTTCTCGTCTCCCAATTATCCGTACTCGGAGGACCATCCAACTTTTGTGTGGAATTGCGCTCCGTAAGACAAATCAAAGAATGACGGACAGAGCCATCCGCCATTCTTTTTATCCGTGTTCATCTGTGGTTAAACACGCTCTCCCCGAAACTGCGTTTCGTACAGTTGAGCATACAGCCCGCCCGTTGCGATCAACTCATCATGGGTGCCGCGTTCGACGATCCTTCCGCGGTCCATCACCAAAATGAGATCAGCCGCCAGGATCGTGGATAGGCGATGGGCGATGACAATATTTGTCCTGCCTGCCATGACTCGTTTTAGCGCATCCTGAATTAGAGATTCGGATTCGCTATCGAGAGAACTGGTGGCTTCATCGAGAACCAAAATTTTCGGGTCCTTCAAAATGACGCGCGCCAGTGCAATGCGTTGTTTTTCTCCGCCGCTTAAACGATAGCCGCGTTCTCCGACGATGGTGTCATACCCATCGGGTAAGTCCATGATGAAGTTGTGGATGTTGGCAGCGCGTGCAGCAGACTCGATCTCCTCCTGCGTCGCGTCCATCTTTGCATAGGTCAGGTTGGTGCGGATGGTATCGTGGAAGAGGTACGTCTCCTGCGTGACCATGCCGATGACAGATGAAAGCGAATCGAGAGTCACATCGCGGAGATCATGTCCGTCCATGCGGATGATGCCTGAAGCGGGGTCATACAATCTGGGAATCAAATACGTAATGGTGGTCTTGCCTGCGCCCGATGGCCCGACCAGCGCAACCAGACTCCCAGCGGACGCCTTAAAGGAGATTCCTTCCAAAGCGATCTCGCGTGCTTGGGATGTGGAATCAGCTTCGGCGGAGTCAGATGCGCCCTTCGACAGGCTCAGGACATCGGTTCTTTCATTCTGACGATTGACCGCGGACGACTGACCATTCTTCCCCTTAGCCGTGGTCTGCTGTCCATTGTCCTTCGTCCCTGATAAAACTGCCTTCACATTATCCATACTTCCATAGCGTTTGACTTCACTGAGCAGAATGGAATCATCGACCTTGTAATTGAAAGTGACGTTATCGAATTCAAGTTCGCCTTTGACGTTTTGCAGCTCGATGGCATTTTCTTTTTCGGTGATGTCCTGTGGAAGGTCGATCAGTTCGAAGACACGCTCGAAGGAAACCATACTGGTGCTGAATTCAACAGGCGCGCCCGCGAGACCTTGTAATGCGCCATAAAGCGAGCCGAGATACGAACCGAAGGCGACGATGGTGCCGATGGTGAAGGTGCCTTGAATGACGTAGTAGCCGCCGAGACCGTAGACCAGCGCCGTGCCCACCGCGCTGACGAGGCCGAGAATGACGAAAAAGGTTGAGCCAATGACTGCGCGACGGATGCCGATGTCGCGCACGCCCGCCGCCCGTTGACGGAAGCGAGTCTCTTCTTCTTTGGAGCGTCCGAATAATTTGACGAGCAGTGCACCACCGATGTTGAGAGTCTCGTTCATGTGCGCGTTCATCTGCGCGTTGAGGTCCATTGCTTCGCGGGCAATATCACGCAGGACGATGCCGAGCCGTTGGGCAATGAGAATAAAGAAAGGCAGGACGAGCACGCTAAGAAGAGTTAATTTCCATTGCAGGGTGAGCATCACGGCGAGGATGGCTGCCGCTTCCACAAGGTTGGTGACGATGTTGACGATGGTGTTGCTGATGGCGTTCTGCGCGCCGACCACATCGCTGTTGAGACGGGACATCAACTCGCCTGTTTTGGTGTTGGTGAAAAATCGCAGTGACATGCGCTGCAACTGTCCGAAGAGCGAGGAGCGCAGGTCGTAGATCACGCCTTCACCAACCGCGGAATTTAATCGGCGCTGCACCACTCCGATGCCGCCGTTAAGAATTGGAAGCAGCAGCAGCGCAACCGCGAGGATGGTTAATTGATTGAGATCCTTGGACGGCAGAACGGTGTCGATCATCCGCCTGAAGATCAACGGTGAGACGAGGGTCAGCGCCGAACTGATCAGGATGGTGATGAGCATTCCGCCGATATGCCACCAATACGGCTTTGCATATTTGAGGACACGTAGTAAAAGTTCTTTGGTCACTTTGGGCTTTTGGTCGCCCGAACGCATATATTGAAACCAACCACTGTGCATGGGGTGTGTAGTCTCCGTTAAAATTGGGAATTGGGATTCGGTCGTTGGGGAATTGGTTTTCCGATTCCCGAGTTCCGATTCCCACTTGCTTCATTGTGCCCCCGAATGGTCCGCTTGGCAACTGGAGGAATGGGGAGGTTAATGAAAGTCTATGATGGGAGAGGAAAATTCAGGTGACAGTCATCTTTAAGATGACTGTCACCTATGGATAAATTAAAGAATCGGTGTACATACTATGGATACGGCGGGATAAATCCCTACCTCAGCACATGGAAGCCCTGCGGGCTGAGCCGCCAACGGCGGCTTTCACGTACTGAGGAAGGACTTAAGTCCGCACACCGATACGGTGAAGAAAAATCTTCGGGGAAAGTTATATAATCGAACAGGAGGACACCATGATCACATTCCGCCCGATGAACATCGAAACCGACGCAGCCGATATGGCCCGCCTGTACAGCTACACAAAAGTTGAACCCATCACCGCCGAGACCGCTCGCGATTGGTGGGCTTTGCGCAAGGATGAGATCCGCTTCACCACACTGGCTCTCGATGAAAAGAATCAAGCCATTGGTTATTGGGATGTAGAGCGTGAAGCATGGATGCAGCCTGGCCGTTTCTTTCTCAAGGTCATTGTCGCTCCTGGATTTCGCAATCAAAAACTTGGCGCGCAAATGTACGCCGATGCGCTGCATGTTGCCCGCGAACATGGTGCAACGGAGCTTGAGAGCACCATCCGCGAAGACGATCTTATCTCCAATAAGTTTGTAGAAAAGCGCGGCTTCAAGGTCGAATATCACACCTTTGAATCTACTCTCGACCTGAATACATTCGATGCAACAAAATATGATGAACTGCTGACGCGCATCCATGCTGAGGGATTTCGCTTCTTTTCTTTGGCCGAGGCAGGTGTCACAGAACAGAATAAACGCAAGCTGTATGAGATCAACCGCACCAGCTTTCTGGATAGTTCAGGCAGCGATGGAACCTTCTCTGACTTCGACTCCTTTTCGAAAGATGTATTCGATGCCAAATGGTTTCGCGCCGATACCCAAATTCTCGCGGCTCTTTCCGACCGCTGGATTGGTCTTGCTGCAATCGCCATTTACACAGCTGACAATTACGCCTACAACGCCTTCACCGGAGTCCTGCGCGAATTCCGTGGCCGTGGACTCGCCCAAGCACTCAAGCTGCAAACCATCGCCCTCGCAAAGAAGGAAGGTATGAACTACATCCGCACGAACAATGATTCAAATAATGTCCCCATGCTGCACATCAACCGCAAACTCGGCTACCAGCCCGAGCCGGGATATTATCGAATTCTCTGTAAGTTGGATGCTGCCTAAAAAGGCTGATGTCACCTGATTTTCCGCAGGACTATAATCAAAGTATGAAAAAACTTTCCCGCTTCCTCAGTTTCCTTTCTGCCTTCTTCGGTTTGTTCCTGCTCATCCGCTCGCCAAAGGGACGTGCGGGCGGCGCGATGTGGCTTCCCAAGTTATGGGCGGGCGCGTGGGCTCCATTCCTTGCAGTGGCGGGCGCGTTTGGCGCGTTGATCAGCCTGCTGCGCGGGGATGCGGCGGGAACGCTCACGGGTGGCTTCGGCCTGTTGACGGGCATCAGGCACACGGTCCGTGTGACGAAGCGGGAGGTTGATCCATTTGCCTCAGCCTTCGGCGCAGATTGGGAGCAGCGCATCCCATCCGATTTGTGGACTCGTTTATCGCGCCCATATCAATTCATTCAACCTATCAAAAAATTTGGACTCTATCAACGGGATGTAAATATCGGCAAATCCGCGCCGCTGCTCTGCGACTTGTGGCTGCCTCCGTCCGATGTGCATTCGTCACGCCTTGGAGTGATCTACCTGCACGGCGGACTGTGGCAGGCCGTGGACAAGGATTTTCTGACGCGCCCGCTCTTTGAGAGGCTGGTCAATCAGGGACATGTGGTGATGGATGTGGCCTACTCGCTCGCGCCTGCTGCAACTATTTTTCAGATGTTGGATGAGGTGAAGCATTCGATCGCATGGATGAAATCCAATGCGGGGCGGCTGGGTATTGACCCCGAACGCATTGTGCTGCTGGGCGCATCGGGAGGCGCGCATCTGGCGCTGATGGCGGCATACACAGCGAACGTCCGCAAGTTCCAGCCGAAAGGTTTGAAGGCAGATACATCAGTCCGCGGCGTGATCTCCACCTATGGAATCTCAGACATGGTTTCATTCTTCCATGAATATGGCGAGTCGAATCCGCAGCAGCCGCAATCGAGCGCGCAGATCACAGAAGATATGCTCCCGCGTTTGCACAACCAAACCTGGCTGGATAAATTCATGACCCGTTCGCGTGCGTTCCCTGAATTTCGGTATTCGAACATGCCGGGCGGCGCGCTTTTATTGGTCAAAGCATTTGGCGGCACATTGGATGAAGCTCGTGAAGCTTATCGTCAGTATTCCCCCATCATTCATGTTGGCTCACACTGCCCGCCGACCTTGCTCATCGCAGCGGATAATGATTTTGTGATCGATGCCGAACAAAGCAGGCGATTGCATCTCGCGCTGCAAAAGGCAAATGTCCCTTCGGTGTATGTGGAGTTCCCTGAATCAGTCCATGCCTTTGACCAATATTTCGGCGTCTCGCGCCGTGTGGCTCCCGCCGCGCAAATGGCAACGAACGACATCGAGCAGTTTCTGGCGTTGATGGTTTAAATTCTTCTGGGCGTATTTGCAAGATACACTTTCATTAATTACATTACTTTGATTTTGCAGGGCTTGCGGGGTTTATAAAAATATTTCCTCGATTTATACTCAGGCAAAAATTTTATCGGAGACAAACATGCCTGCTAGATCCCCCGCCATTATTTCTGTGATCGCAACTGTGATCGTGCTTCTCGTCCTTGGAGTTTTATCTTTCTTTATTGACCTGGTCGTGTTGGATGGGTACAGTGAAAGCGCGGGCGGCCCTGCGTTGATCGCCTTCGGCGTTTGCCAAAGCCTGGGGTTGATCCTCTCTGCCATTTTTGCATCGTGGCTGACGAACCGGCTTCTCGCAAAAACCAATTGGAATAAAGCCCTGGCGGTTATTGTCTCTGTCTTTGCTGGGGTGGCTGTGGGCGGCTTGATCAGCATGCCAGCCTTTATCATTTCAGCGCTTGTTGCGGAGGGGTTGCGGTAAAAATACGCTTCATGGTTTTTTTCACAAGAGACTCTCGAAAAACGATATAAACGGCTGTAGTATTTTATAATATGTAAATTCCGAAGGGCGCAAGATATTGTGCGAAAACCAAATAGAGGAATGAGGAGATTCACATGAACGAAACAAACTTTAAAAAGAATGGTCCGTTTAAAAAGTGGGCAAAGGCTGGTTTCTTCGTTATGTTGGCGATGGCCTTGATCCAGGCCTGCGGCGGGCCAAAGATTCCTGAAGGGGCAAGGATTATCGAAGACACTCCAACAAGGACCATTCCAACCAAAACCCCTTATATAACGGCTACCGTTCCCGGCGGTTCGGTGTTGACGGCGACCGCGGAAGCCTTGCAGGCTCATACGGGGGCTGTCCGCTTCATGAGCTATAACATCAATGAAGGCGCACAGGGCAAGCTTGCTGATATCACATCCATATTGAAAGCATACAACGCCGATGTGCTTTCCATTGTGGAGGCCAATGGCTGGGCTGCTGATGATTTTGCGATCACAAAACAGGTCGCTGCAGAGCTTGGCATGGAATACGTTTATTGTCAGGCGGATGCTGCTACGGTGGATAAGAACGGCAGCACATATGACCTTGTCTTATTCTCCCGATTGAAGATCAAAAGTTCTGAGACATTTCCCAACGTGGCGAACTGCCTTGTCCGCGCGGAGTTGGAGGCGGCCGGCGGAGCATCTGTGCAGGTCTTTGCGACGCAGGTCCTTCCTAATTTCGACGAGGCAGGCTGCAAGAATGTTGAAAACATAGCCAAGGATATTGAGCCCTTTATCGGCGATCAGGCGATCCTAATGGGCGATATGACCTTTCCTCCTCCAGGCGTGATCATGGGGTATTCGACCAGCGAGATTGAATGTCCTCCCATTCTTGAAGGCGCAGGGTTAACCTTCCTTTCGGACGTCAGCCAGGTGGATCACATGTGGGTGACTCAATCCATGTTGGATGTAAAATCCTCTCCGCTGCCCAAAATCGCATCTGAACCTTTCATGCCGAAAAGCTTCATGCGGAATATTTCCGATCACGCCCCGCTGGCAGTTGATTTCTATTTCCCCTAGCGGAATCTTTATCTTGAATAAAAAATACATTCCCTGTGTTACACAGGGAATGTATTTTTATTTCGGGCAAGTCTCGGACGGTGTTCCCGCAGGCAGGCCAAAGGCCTCATAAACGGGTACACCATCCCATTCCGCCGGGATGGACAGTCCCAGTGCATACGCGGCTGTCGCGGCGGTATCCACGGTTTGGACGGGCGTTGTCAATTGCATGGGGTGAATGCCCGCGCCTGACGCAATCCACGGGATGGTCATATCTTCGGGCATGCTTGAGCCGTGGGTGATGTCGTGTCCGCCGTGATCGGCTGTGATGATGATCAGCGTCTCTTCGCGCAGACCTCTTGCGTCCAACTCTGCGAGCAGGTTGCCGATGGCCTGGTCAGCACGATACAGCACGCTCAATTGTTCGTTGGAAAGCCAGCCGTAGACATGCCCCATGTCGTCTGTTGTTGGGAAGTGAATGAACATCAACCTGAAATCGGCGGGAAAGTTCTCGATCAGTTTTTGAGTGATGACGAGGTCGCGGTCATTGATGAACTCGAATACATCCGTGCTGGAGGGTTCTGTGATCTGCCTTAATTTCTGCTTGCCCACAACCATGACCGTTTGCATTCCAGCCGCGTGGACGATGTCAAAGATGTCTGTGATTTGGGCATATCCGTTCTCAGGCAGATAATCGTTCCAGTTAACGCCGTGTTTTTTGGGGCATGTTCCGCTTAACATGGATGTATGAGCGGGCAGCGTGGAACTGGGATAGATCGTCCGCGCGGATAGTGTGTAGGCGGCGTTCTTCATCAATTCCATTAAATTGGGCATGGGCGCAAGCGGAATGGCGTCGGGGCGAAAACCGTCAATGGACAGGATCAGCACGCGGCGTGCAAGAGGCGCAGGCGTCGGCGTGAAAGTCTGCGTTGGGGTGAGAGTCAATGTGGGGGGGATGGTCGCTGTCGCAGTGGCGGATGGCGTCGCAGTTGGTGGCTGCAAGTTCAGCCCGACGGGCATCTGGCAGGCAAAGAGAAAAAATAGTACAAGAATATAACAAGTTCTGTTGCGAGTATTCATTAGATTACCTATAATCGGGGATACAATGTCTCATTGGTTTTAATAAGGGTGACATTTATCCATTACGGGAAAGGCAGCGGAATTGTAAGATATGAACATGAATTCTACATCACTTGACAAGATCATCAACGAAGTTATCCATCATACGCATACCGACCCGCATAAAGGCGCTTCGGGACTTTCAGATTTTATTTTGGGCGCGCAGGATGGATTGGTCAATGTGCTCGGCGTGGTTCTTGGAATCGCAGCCGCCACGAACGACGCCCGCGTGGTTTTGGTGGCAGGGCTTGCCACGGCGTTTGCTGAATCCATTTCGATGGGGGCAGTGGCATATACCACCACGCTTGCGGATGCGGACCTATACCAGAGCGAGCGCGAGCGCGAGTACCGCCATATTCATGAAACGCCAAACCTCGAAACAAAAGAGATTCGAGATATTTATGAAAGCAAGGGGTTTAAAGGGGAATTGCTGGAGCACATCGTGGAGACTATCACCGCGAACAAGGATGTGTGGGTGGCGGTGATGATGGCGGAGGAACATCAACTCGCGCCCGTGGATCGAAAGACAGCCTTTCGTTCTGCGTGGGTGGTGGGGCTTTCTGCGATCATCGGTTCACTGATCCCTACCGCGCCATTCCTGTTTCTGTCTGTTGCCACCAGCATGTGGATGTCTGTGGTGGTTACTGCGCTGGTGTTGTTTGGCATTGGCGCCTACAAGGCACGTGTCACCGTTGGCAAGCCTTTGCGCAGCGGCTTTGAGATGATGCTGATCGGCACTGTCAGCGCGATGGCTGGTTATTTGGTCGGCGTATTGCTAAAGGTCCCGCCCCTGCCGTGATGATTTTCCAAAATATAAATTCGCCAGCATTCCCAAAAAGAATACGAACAGCATGGCTACGATCACTTCCGCACCCCAGCCGATAACCGGAACGAAAGTGAGCACTTCGAGCGCCGTATCTTTCAACAAAGTGGAAAGCCCATAAATGGCTACGCCTGTGTATCCGATTTCCTTGATCCCCAATTTGTAGTCATGCACTTTTGCGAAATGGACGATCATGTAAATTTCCAATCCTGTCAGCAGGATGGATGTGCCCGGTATGGGAGCAGTCAAGGCGGAGATCACGCCGGCAATGAGAGTGTAGATCAGAGTGAGTTTCATGGCGGCTATTTCATAAAATAAAAAACTGCAACTGCCGCGATCGCCAGGCAGACCATTGCCGCAATGCCTGCCAATATCACTGGCAGCACCTTCGAGCCTTTGTCCTCTTGAATGGCAGAAACATATTCACCAGAGATAAGCGGACGTGATTGGATCACAGGTGCCTGCGTAGCTGGTGGATTTTGTGTCTGGTTCGTGATGGGCATATCCCCAGGTAAAACCCCTAGCTGCGTAAGTTTCTTGAATGCGAGCTGCACGCTTTGCTGCATTTCTGGCGGCAATTCATCCAGCCCGTGGACGGTTTTTCCTTCAATGTTCACTTTGGTTGAGTACTTACTCAATAAGTTTTGAATAACATCCCCCTCTAAAAAATCTGGCACGCCATTGCCGTTCGCGTCCACGAAGATCTCCATCATCTGTTCGTAGGCCTGTTTTTCGTTCGAAGGCATTTCTTCGATACTGTTATACGTCTTGCCATTAAAAATGATGGTGGCCATGCTTCACTCCTATTTTGGTTGACTCCGCATCAATGCGATTTGATATGGATATAAAACCGCGCGCATCACTCCCGCGCTGACGGCTGGGTCGTTCTCCATGATCATTCGCGCCGCTGATTCATCCTCCGCCTCAAAGATGGCGATCCCCAATGTGTTCTCATCATTATTCTGCGTGCGCCCCATCAGGATCATCACACCTTTTTCGGTCAGGTCTTTCAAGTATGCGAAGTGGCGAGAGACCGCCTGTGTTTCTTCAGGGGTTGGTCCCTCGGTCACCATTTCAAGGCGGGACGGTTTGAGAAGGTAGATCCATTGTTTCATGGTCGCTGTTTCCCTGTGTAGAAAGGCTAATTAACTTGGGGATTGTCAGGCTGCAAGCCTGACCTATCTAAGCTGTTCCAATATTTTCTCATACACACCCGGCGCAGCGGCGAGGATGGAGATGGGCGAAGATAAATAATCTACCGAACCGTCTATTTTGGTGACGCGTGCTCCAGCTTCCTCGGCGATGAGCCCGGCGGCGGCAATATCCCACGGACGCAGAGCAAATTCCCAGAAGCCATCAAAGCGGCCGGATGCCACATAGCAGCCGTCCAATGCGGCGGAACCGAGGCGGCGCACACCCTGAGTCTTTTTGGCGAGGCGTTCAAAATATTTGAAGTTATCCAGCTTGGTGTCCCATGTGTCGTAGGGGAAGCCTGTCACCAGCAGACTCTTTTGCAGTTCGGTCGTTTCGGAAACGTGGATCGGTTTGCCGTTCAGGAATGCGCCCTTGCCGCGTTCGGCTAGAAACATTTCGTCCCGCAGCGGGTCGTAGACCGCACCAAGCATGACAATGCCTTTGACTGCGTAGGCAATACAAACGGAAAAGACAGGGATGTGATGGGCGTAGTTAACCGTTCCATCCAGCGGGTCAATGAGCCAGACACCTTCGTTCTCTCCAACCGTCTCACCGCTTTCTTCTGCGATGATGTGACTGTCAGGGAATTGAGATTGGATCTCGCCGATCAAAAAAGCTTCAGAAGCGTGATCTATTTCGGTAACAAGATCAATTGTCCCTTTGTATTGAACCGTATGTTCCTTGCTGTATCCATCCCGCAGAATTTGTCCTGCTCCGCGGGCGAGTCGTTCCAAATCGTTCAATGTCGGTTTCATGAATGTCCATTCCAGATGCGGCGTCCCAATGCGGAGAGTGCGAACTCCACGGCAAGGGACGCGGTTTGATTTTGCACGTCAAGGATCGGGTTGACTTCCACCAGATCCATGCCGATCAATTTTCCAGTTTCTGCGATCAACTCGCAGGCGAGGTGAGCTTCGCGTTGGGTGAGGCCAGCGGGGACGGGTGTTCCCACGCCGGGGGCGTGCTGCGGGTCGAGCGCGTCGAGATCGAGCGAAAGCCAAATGCCATCCACATCGCGGCTGACATGTTCGATGGCTTTCTCCACCATCGAGACCATGCCGTAGCGGTCGATCTGTTCCATGCCGAGGACCATTGCGCCTGCATTTTGCAAATTGACCTTCTCACCTGAATCAAGGTCACGCGCGCCAATGATGGCGATCTTTGTCGGGTCAATGACGGGAAGCGGTTCGTCCCATAATTGAACGAGGCTTGGGTCGCCCTGCCCTGCGAGGATGGCAAGTGACATGCCGTGAATGTTTCCCGACGGTGTTGTTTCGGCGGTGTTAAAGTCGGCGTGCGCGTCGATCCAGATGACACCGAGCTTTTTGTTGCGTGCCGCCCCACGCACCGAGCCGATGGAGAGGCTGTGGTCGCCGCCCAACACTAGCGGAAAGCGCCCGCCCTGCACGGAAGTTGCCACCGCTCCTGCCACGCGTCGTGACATGGGAATAATGCAATCAATGTATTTTAATTTCGGGTTGGTGATGCTGCACATTTCAGCAATGGGTACTTCCACGTTGCCAATATCCTGCACTGTGTAGCCGAGGTCTTCCAGCTTGTTTTGCAGGTGTGCATAGCGGATCGCGCTGGGACCCATGTCCACACCGCGGCGGTCTGCGCCAAGGTCTATCGGGACGCCGATAACATCAATATTCATGGTTTACTCCTAAGGTTGATTGGGTAAATTATTTATCTGGGATCTCGTACTGGATCGTTGGAGAATATACAGAGACGCAATTGCGTCCACTTGCTTTGGATTTATAAAGAGCCTGATCTGCATGAGTCAACAGGGCTTCACCGTCATTGCCATGCGTCGGATAGGAAGCGATGCCGGCTGAAAATGTGCATTTGAGTTCTTTGCCTTCATAATGAACGGTCGTTTCTTCAAATTGTTTTCTGAAGCGTTCGGCACGTTTGAAGGCATCCTCGGAGGCAACATCCGTCATCAGGATGACAAATTCCTCGCCGCCGTATCGGCAGACGATATCACCCTGGCGTGTGTTTTCGTTTAGAAAAGTCGCCAATGCTTGAAGCACAATGTCACCGCACTTGTGCCCATAGGTGTCGTTGAACTGTTTGAAGTGATCCACATCCAGAATAAGGATGGAGAATGGCGCGTTCTCGCGGACTGATCTTGCCGATTCCTGGTCCAGTGCTTCTGAAAAATAGCGGCGGTTAAATGCGCCGGTCAATGGGTCGCGGATGGCCTGCTCTTGAAGTTTGGCCCGTAATATTTCATTTTCATTTAATTGATTTTGCAGGGATATATTAACTTCCATCAATTTTCTCTCAAGGGCCTTGCGATCGGTTATGTCACGTGCAACAATGACACGCCCTTCGAGGGTTTTCAAACGGTTGTAAATGGGGGTGACAACGATCTCAAGGGTGTACGGCGTCGGCCCTGGAATTTCAATCTCTTCACGCGAAAATTCCGTAAAAAAGAATCGATTGAGCAATTGAGGCCAGCCGCGAAAGACATCCACAGGGTCTTGCCCGGAGATATCTGCGATGGATTTTCCAAGCCATTTTTGTGCCATCAGATTTGCGTCCACCACGCGGTCGTGAGCATCCACCACAAAGACCATTTCTGGGATATGTTCCATGACGGTGTCGCGGGCGATGGGCACAAGGTCAAACAGACTCAGCCCGAAGATGCTGGCCACTAGCAAAATGGCGGTGACGTTGAAGAAAAGCGGGGTCAAATCCACAGGAACGGAGAAGAAGGGCAACAGGCCAGGATTCAATTGATAGATGATGTTAATAATAAAAGGGACGGTGACCGCTCCGATCAAGTACAACATCTGTTTGCGATAGACCAGCCGTGACTGGACGAAGCGCCAGACCATTACGCCTACCCCGATCAGTTCCAATAAATAGCTTTGGGCCAGCATCACCCAGTACATGGGTCCGCGGCTGATCAGCAGAGGTCCGCCGGATGCCATTGCAACACGTGTGGATGTGTAGTAGAGATGGAACCAGCGTTCAGAAAAAATAAAAAATAATGAAATGGCTGGGATGATCCAAAATAACAGCATGACAGGTTTGCCGGTCAGCCATTTGTCCAGTCGGGTGAACTTCATGGTGAAGAAAAACCACAGCACCGGCACAGTGATAATTCCAATGTTTTCCAGCTTCAGCCATATATGTTTTGCTTCGAGTGTTGGGGAAACCGTGATCATGGCATAACTGAAAGACCAGATCCCCAGCCCAACCAATGTCATTGTCATTGAATGGGTTCCGGGCTTGTCTGGCCTGCGCGAAAGCAGCAATGCAATGACAAATGACGTCACTGCATTGGCAATTAAGATAATTGCGAAAACGATCCACTTAATGTCCATGAGCGTATATCTGCGGTTAAGCCGTTCGATAATACCCCACGTCTACCGAGTAAACCTGTCCGCGTTTGATCACCTGCTTTACGAGATTTGTTCCGTAGCGGTAACCCAACAGGCGATAATCTGATACGGATAGGATAAGCATATCCGCTTGTTTGCCGACTTCCAAAGAGCCGATCTTATCGGACCTGCGAATTGCGTGCGCCGAATTGATAGTGGACGCCGCTATTGCTTGCGCTGGAGTCAATCCCATGTAACGGCATGCCAGCGCGATCGCAAACTGCATGGACTCGTTCCATGTGGTTCCTGGGTTGCAGTCTGTGGCGAGGGCAAATAATGCATTGGCTTCGAGTAATTTTCGAGCAGGACTGTAATTCGGTTCTGCCAGCCCGAACGGAGTACAAGGCAGTGACACAGCTACAGTGTCCGATTTGCCGAGTGCTGCTATATCTGCGTCCGAAGTCACAACCAAATGATCTGCGGAAGCGGCACCCAATTCCGCTGCGAGAGACGCACCGCCGAGGTTGTCAAATTCATCCGCGTGGATCTTGAGCGGGAATCCGAGTGACATTGCCTTTGTTAGAATCTGACGCGATTGTTCGAGCGTGAACGCTTTTGTTTCGCAGAAAACATCCACAAAAGGCAGAGGCAGCCGCGGAGCGTGAGTCTCCCACCATTCTTTTAAAACAGGCAGCATGGTGTTGGCCACTTCATCGGTATACCCTTGCGGATCTCCCTTGAATTCAGGTGCGATGGCGTGTGCTCCAAGAAAGGTCATCACAAGGTCGAGCGGACTTTCATCATCCAACGCGATCAACGCTTTCAGCAGGCGCAGTTCCGTAGAAGTTTGAAGCCCATACCCAGTTTTGGCTTCGGCTGTGGTTGTGCCATGCGCGAACATGCGCAGCAAACGCGGTCGTGTCTGTGCGATGAGAGTCTCTATGCTGGCGGTACGCGTCGCTTTGACGGTGGAGAGAATTCCACCGCCTGCCGCAAGAATATCAAGATATGCCATTCCACCCATCTTCATCTCGAATTCGTTGGCTCGGTCTCCCGCCCAGATCAAGTGCGTATGTGGGTCTACAAACCCTGGCATTAAAACGCAGTGACTCGCATCCAATGTGGGTTCATCCGGATAGGCATTCTTTAACTCATTGGTTGTGCCAACCGCAATGATCTTTTCATCACGAATCACAATGGCCCCGTTTTCAATAATACCGAGAGTGCCAAGCGCTTTTCCGCGCTGGGGTCCGCCTGCAAGAGTAAGGAGTTGGGAAGCAGAATGTATGAGCATATTTTCACCGGATTTTCATGATTTTCGAACATAGTAATTTAACCACAGAAACAACTTACCGGGTGCTTTATTTATGGAAAGTACGCCTGGAAGAGCCTTGTTTATTCAAAAAATATCGTCTGCTTTTACCTGCCGCTCCTTAAAAACCTAACATTAATGTAATATAAAAATACCTTGATTCTTTTGCCAAATTTGATATTTAATGTACAATAAAACTAATCATAGGAGGCCTTCCTGTGAAATCCAAAAAGAAAGGAGAAATTACCTATGTTATTTTCACCCAAGGAAAAAGGCCAGGGTCTTGTTGAGTACGCGCTGATTCTTGTTTTAGTAGCTATCGTTGTTATTGCGGCTTTGATGATTCTTGGCCCAATCATCGGTGGTGTTTTCAGCAAAGTCAACTCCAGCCTGTCCAGCGTGTAAGTCTGCGTTCTAGGTTAGCTAAAAATATCGTGGGCACACACTGCTCACGATATTTTTTTATGTTTTCGTTCCTGTAAGGCTAACATAACTGTTAGGGAAAATACTCTTGACGGTCTTGCGTTTTTTGAAGAGCGATGTAAAATAAAAACAATCACTGGAGGCCTTCCAGTGAAATCTAAAAAGAAAGGAGAAATTTCCCAATGTTATTTTCACCCAAAGAAAAAGGCCAGGGTCTTGTTGAGTACGCGCTGATTCTTGTTTTGGTAGCTATCGTTGTTATTGCGGCTTTGATGATCCTCGGCCCAATCATCGGTGGTGTTTTCAGCAAAATCAACTCCAGCCTGTCCGGCGTGTAATTTTCCGCCAAGTACCTAATAAAAAGTCCCGTCGTACGACGGGACTTTTTATTTTTTATATACGTAGATCAATTTCTCGCGGTCAAAATAGTCTGCATCCCAGCCGGGTAAATTGAAGGAAACAGTCACTATCCGCGCACCGGGCTTTAATTCCCTATTTAATTTCTCCTGAAGACGATGCCCGTGGTCAGGCGTTAGGTAAGCAAAAACAATATCTGCGTCCCTCAGGCTGGATTTGTAGAAGTTCCCCGCCTCAACTCTGACTTTTGAGCTGACCCTGTTTCGAAGGGCATTCACCCAACTGATGGCGCGCTGCACAGGCCCGACTTCGATACCTACAGCGTAAAGCCCGAAATCTTTTGCTGCTACAATCAGCACCCGCCCGTGACCAGAGCCGAGATCATAGAGAGTCTCGCCAGCTTGCGGCTCAGCCAGTTCCAGCGCACGGTGGATGCGATCCGCTCGTGAGGAGACGGGGGGTAATCCATACAGGGCTGGCACCAAAACCCACAGCAAGGCAACCACAATTACGAATAATGCAACGACCGCCAGGAGGATTTGCATCACATCCTCTTTTTCATGATTCGCAGCGCGATCAGCCCTGCTACATTCAGTAGCACGGCTGTCAATGCCACGAAGAGAAACCCGAACCGCTGATAAATGATCCCCGCCAAAAATGCCCCGAGCGCGCGCCCCAATGCGTGACCTGTGACGTTCATGGAAAGCATTGTAGCCCGCGCGGAAGGGACAAGTTCCGTCATCAGCGGGATGTGGCTGACCATCACATACTCAAAGGTGATGTAAAACAGGAACAGACCCACCAGCGCACCCGTCTGGGTTTGACCAATGAACGGGAGTAGGATTGAGGCCAGGGCATTGCCGACCAGCCCAATGGTCAGAGCGAGCGGCTTGCCCAGTCTGTCAGTGGTGAATGCCACCAATCCTTCCCCGCTTAATTCCGAGAGGCCGATCACCGCCGATGCTCCTGCAAGCGCAATGATCTTTAATCCAAACGAATCCTCCAGCCAGACGCCGAAGATGATATTGATCACTTCGTTTGCCGCACTGGCCCATAAGGCAATGGATATTCCCGTGATGGCGGGAATCGAGGTGAGTACGGCGCGGTAGCCGGCGCGTGAATTGGTTGTGAGCTCGTGGTGGGGATCTTCGCTGGGAACAATACGCCAAACGACAAGGAGGATGAGCAGGCCAAGGGCAGTAAAAATTGGAAACGGGGCAGACCAGCCTAAACTGTTAATCAAGAATCCAACGGCAGGGACACCTGCGATGAACGCCATGGACCATGCCATTTCGGTGACAGCTAATGCGGTGCCTCGCTGTTTGTAAGGGATACGGTCGCCAAAGTAGGCTTGCATGGCGGGGTCGAACAGATATTTGCCGACTATTCCAAGCAGCAGGGCGGCGCTTAAAGTCCAAATGGATGGGTAAACGGCAACCAGCCCAACGCCAAGCGTGAAAACGGAAATGCCAAGTAACATGCCGAACTTGCGTCCGCGGCGGTCTGCGAGGGGCGCGAACAGCGGGCTGGTCGTCCCGATCAGGGAGCGTGCTGTCATCAGCAGGGACATGGTGGAAATATCCACACCGAGGCCGCGTGCAAAGACCGATAAAAATGGATACACCATCCTGTGGGCGGTATTCAGGATGGTGCGGAGAAGCATGAAGACGATGAGCTGAAATCGAATTCGCAAGATGATCGTCAGCTATTTGATTTGATGGTCATGAAAAAACGGGTGAGGAAATAGGCTGCCAGCCAGGCCATGACATTCAAGCCAACAAAGAATCCGATGATGAGATAATTTCCAGAGTTGAAGATCGGCGATGGGGGCGGGTGCATGATGTTCTCAGCTGTGGAGAAGACCACCCGCAGGACGACGATATAGATAATATTTGCCAGCGAAGTGAGCCATGCGGTGTTGAATATCCACAAGCCGATTTGCAGCAAAGTGCCTGTGACGGCGAACATCATGGCAAGGCGGAAACGCGGCTCGGCGAGAAAGAGGCCGTTCCAGTTGCTTTGCATGGCAAACAGGGAGAGCGGCAGGTAGGTGAGCCAGAAGATGATTCCCGTGCGGCCAAGTGCGGCGGACCAGGTGTGGAACATGTCTTTGCGCAGGATCAGGCCTGAAAGTCCCGCAAGAGCCGCGGCAAAGAATGCAATTTCCGCAGTCAACACCCAGGCTCCGTGCAGGTAGACGATCCGCACGTTGGACCCTAATGATTTTTCCTCGGGACCGAGGAGGGTGATCAATGCGATCACGACGACAGTGATGAAGAAATAAATGATCGGTGATTTGAATTTGGACATGTCCTGAATTGTACCCGCAACCTGAAAATGTTTGAACGCTGCTTGACAATCCATTTGCATGTGGATACACTAAAAACGTTCGAGGCGCAGCCGCCTATGTTGCCATCAGGAAAGACCTTGAGTGGAACATTCACCGAAAATATATGAGGCCACCACGGATGTGTGGTGGCCTCATACGTTGAAAGAAATAAATTGAATTAATTGCGGATCTAAAAATTGCACTGCGGAGAAATGAATGAGCGAGTATTGGCCGATTGTGGTGATCGTTTTGCAGTTGATCTTTTTGGAGGGGATTTTATCCATCGATAATGCAGCCGTGATCGGTGCGCTGGTTTCACCGCTCCCGAATGACCAGGAAGTTCCGTGGCCGGGCGGGCTGAACAAGCTGGGAAAATTCCTGCATCCCTTCCTTGGGTATCAAAGAATGGCAGCGTTGCGTGTCGGCCTTTTGGGCGCATATGTGGGACGCGGCGCAATGCTGTTTTTGACGAGCTTTCTCATCCACAACTCGTGGATCAAGCTGATCGGCGCCGTCTATTTGATTCACCTCGCTTTTGACAATTTGGAAGATATGACGGGCGGTGGCGATGAAGAGGGAGATATCAAGCCGATCAAGGTGCAGTCATTCTGGGCCACGGTGTTGACCGTGGAGATCATGGATCTTATTTTCAGCATTGACAATGTGGTTGCGGCTGTCTCTCTCTCTGACATGATCTGGGTAGTCATGCTTGGGGTCGGTATTGGTATTCTGACCATGCGCTATGCGGCTGGCATATTCAGCTATGCCGTGGAGCGTGAGCCGATCTTGAAGCAGGCAGCGTATATTTTGGTATTGAACATTGGCGTGGAATTGATCCTCGATCAGGTCTGGCATATTGAACTTCCCGATCTTTTGCGCTTTGGAATTTCGGTGCTGACCATCGTGCTCGCTCTGGCATATGCCCATATCCCATTTTTGCAGAAATTCCGTTTTGTTTTGCTTTGGCTCGCACAGGGCATTGGCATTGTCAACGAATTTGTGGACTGGTTGTTTCTCCCCTTCAAAGCGTTTTTCAACCTGCTCGCCGGGCTGTTTGTTCGTGTGCAAAAATCACCAACAACGGAATAAACTCAGCGCATACAAAAAGAACCTGCCGCTGGCAGGTTCTTTTTGTATGCATATTTCAGGCTTACAGTTCTTTTTCCATCCAAACCACATGGGTGGTGCCCAAGCTGGGAGTGGGAATCCCTGCAATACGATATCCGTGCTTTTCGAAATAAGCAGTTGCAGTAACACGAGACATGGTTCCCAAAGTCTTAAATCCGCGTTCCTGTGCGCGTTTTTCCACGGCTTTTACCAGAGATGTCCCAATGCCTTTGTGTTGATGGGCGGTTGAAACCGCCAGGTGAGAAACGCTCCCGATGCCGGGCGCCTTTTCACACAATTTGATCACTCCCAGCACATCGCCGCTTTGTTCGTCCACAGCCATGAAGTGCTCGCTGATCGGTTCGTAATCATCTTTTTCGGTCCCTTTGGGGTGGCCCCAGGGTTCGCGTAAAACTTTATAGCGAAGTGCGTAATACGCTTTGAACTCTTCCCGCGTTGCAGGTGTTTTTATAATGGGCATGTTCCCTCCGCAGTGATCATCAAATTATCTGAAATTATTATACTTCCGAACAGAACTGTTAACCCGCCTCCTTGACAGTGACTTTAATACTGGAGTACACTACCTTTATTGGTTGGGGAGTAGCCGCCTGTCCCCCACAGGATGGATTGTCGTCATAACATTGACCGAATGGTCATCGGCGATCCATGCGCAAGACTGCGTTGGCAAGACCACCACGTTCCACACGTGGTGGTCTTTTAATTAATATGATCTGATACCATCGAATTCCGGAGAATATTTATGACCGACCCTGTCTCGAAGACACAGATCCACGAACATGAATGGCACGCGCTGCAGGCGGACGAGGTCCTGCTTCACCTTCAAGTTCAAAATGAAGGTCTGTCTTCTGAAGAAGTCAATAAACGGCTTGAGCATTATGGCCCAAACCAGTTGAAAGAAGCGCCGCGCCCGGGTTTCCTTGCCTTGTTGTGGGCACAACTTAATAACTTCGTTGTGATCCTGCTGATCGTGGCTTCGGTCATTTCAGCTTTGCTGGGCGATTACGTGGAAGCCGCCGCCATCATGGCAATTGTTGTTTTGAACGCTGTGTTGGGCATTGTACAGGAACAGCGTGCCGAACAAGCGCTGGCTGCCCTGAAAAAACTCGCCGCCCCAGATGCGCAAGTGATTCGCGATGGAGTGCGCCGTTCTGTGCCCTCCTATAATCTGGTACCGGGCGATATTGTTTTTCTCGAAGCTGGGAATTTTATCCCCGCTGACTTGCGTTTGCTTGAAGCCGTCAACCTGCGCGTGGAGGAAGCTTCGCTTACCGGCGAGTCATTGGCTGTACAAAAGAACGCATCCACTGTGCTTGAGAAGAATGTACCGCTTGGCGATAGAAAGAATACAGCCTTCATGGGGACCGTTGTCAATTACGGCCGCGGACGTGGTGTCGTCACCAATACAGGGATGCATACTCAACTCGGACTGATCGCGACCATGCTGCAGGGCGTAGAGACCGAAGAGACGCCGCTGCAAAGAAGGCTCGACCAGCTCGGCAGGTCACTCAGCATCGGTTCGCTGATCCTGGTTGCTGTTGTGTTTATCGTTGCGCTGATCAATCAAACAACCATCAGCGGGCTGTTCACAGACCCTTTGACATATTTCAAGGAATTCGCAGAACAGATCACCGAAGTATTCATCATCGCCATCAGCCTGGCGATCGCAGCCGTGCCGGAAGGCCTTCCCGCTGTTGTGACGATCTCCCTTGCGCTCGGCATGCGTGAGATGATCCAACGCCACGCACTCATCCGAAAACTGTCCTCGGTGGAGACGCTTGGTTCCGCCACTGTCATTTGTTCCGATAAGACCGGCACATTGACTCAAAACGAAATGACAGTCACCCGCGTATGGGCGGATGGGCAATTCGTAAACATCACGGGCACAGGCTATGCCCCCAACGGTGAGTTTCAAGTCGATGGAAAGAAAGTGGATGTCACCAAATATCCTGCCATCCTTTCCACGCTTTGGCTGGGATTAATTAATAACGATGCGACGATAGAAACCACAGGTGAGAACGAATCGCAAAAGACCTATCGCATCGTAGGTGACCCGACAGAAGGTTCACTACTCGTGGCAGCAGCCAAAGCTGGAGCCATTCACGTTGACATTGACGAAGCCTATCCGCGTGAGAACGAGGTGCCGTTCGACTCGGAACGCAAGCGCATGATCACAATCCATAATGTGCTTGACCCGAAGCCTCATGACCTCTCTCCATTCTCCGACGAGAAGCACAAGGATTGGAGTGTCATTGCCATGAAAGGCGCCCCGGATATTGTGCTTGACCTGTGTACTCAATATCAAGGCATGGACGATAAACCTCAGCCACTAACTGTGGAGGCAAAAGAACGCATCCTTGCCGCCAACGATGCCATGACCAAAGATGCCCTGCGCGTGATCGGCCTGGCCTATCGCCTGGATAGGAACGTTTCAGGCGACCCTGAAAAAATAAAAACGGATGAGCTGGAAAAGAATCTCATCTTTGTCGGCCTGACAGGCATGATCGATCCGCCGCGCACCGAAGTAAAGCCCGCCCTTGAACATGCACGCCATGCGGGCATCCGCACTGTGATGATCACGGGTGACTATCCAAACACGGCAAAAGCTATTGCCGAAGCGATCGGCCTGCTGCGCCCCGGGAAAAATGTAATGACAGGCGCGCAACTTGATGGACTTAGTGACGACTCACTCAAGAATGTCATCGAAGATACAGATGTGTTCGCCCGCGTTTCCCCCGAACACAAAATGCGCATCGTGGACGCGCTGCAAGCCAATGATGAGATCGTGGCAATGACCGGCGATGGCGTGAACGATGCGCCTGCCATCAAACGCGCGGACATTGGCGTGGCGATGGGTATCACCGGCACAGATGTAGCCAAGGAAACTGCGGATATGGTCCTCACCGATGATAACTATGCCAGCATCGTCTCAGCAGTGGAGCAGGGACGCATCATTTATAGCAACATCCGCAAGTTTGTGTTCTTCCTGCTCTCCTCCAATGTGGCTGAGATCATGATCATCTTCCTTGCCACCTTGGCAGGGTTGCCTGCTCCGCTCACCGCGATCCAGTTGCTCTGGCTCAACCTCATCACAGACGGCGCGCCTGCGCTGGCTCTTGCCATGGAAAAAGGCGACCCTGATATCATGGATCGCAAACCGCGAGCGAAGAACGAACCGATCGTCAACCGTTCAATGGGGATTGGAATCGTGATCCAAACCATCGCGCAGACAGGTGCGGTCTTGAGCGCGTTCGTTTTTGGGTTGGCATGGCATCTCGAAGCAGGATCAATTCTCCCGTCTGGGGTGAACGTGCTGTCCTTCGTGTTGAACCATGACTGGCGCGGAGTAGGTGTTCAGGCGGCTGAGACGATGGCCTTTGTCACGTTGTCGCTTGCTGAATTGTTCCGCGCGTATACGGTCCGTTCGGAACGTGCATCCATCTTCCAGATCGGCATATTCTCGAATAGGTACATGCAATACGCGGTAGGGATTTCCATGGCTCTGTTATTGTTGGTGTGTGCTGTGCCTTTCTTGCAGCCTATCTTCAATACTCATTTTCTAAGCGCTGGCGAATGGGCGGTAGTGATCGGTCTTGCGCTGGTACCTGCGGTTGCGGAAGAGATCACCAAGTTCTTCCTGAGAAGAAAAGAAAAATAACATCATAAAAAGACTCCTGCAAACGCGGGAGTTTTTTTATGATGTTTGAAGGTTGTGTAAAAGAAGGAAAGCAATACAATTCAACCCATGATGCAAGAACGCAATCGCAAAAGTCTGCACGCCATCAACCTCGGACTTGGGACCAACGTCTTGCTTGCCGTTGTAAAAACGGTGTTCGGCGTGATCGGCCACAGTCCCGCTCTTCTGGCGGAAGGTATTAACTCCACTTCCGACGTGGCGTATTACATTGCGGCCAGTATTTTCGTGCGCATGGCAAACAAGCCTGCTGATAGCGATCATCCGTATGGGCATCGTCAATTTGAAAGTATTGGCTCATTGTTTATTGGCGCTTTTGTAGTTACCACTGCTTTCGCTGTGTTTTGGGATGCGTTGGACAAAGTGTGGGATTTTTTAGATGAAAAGGCGGCGTTAACTGAATCTCATCCATTCGCGTTGTATGTTGCGCTTGGCACGGTGATGGTAAAAATTTTCCTCACCTGGTATATCCGCAAACTTGGGCGCGAGACTCAAAACCCCGTTGTTGAAGCGCTTGCCTTTGACCATCGCAACGATCTTTTCTCTGCCAGCGCCGCTTCTCTTGGCATCTTTTTGGGCCAGCGGGGCTTTCCATGGGTGGACCCGCTCGCGGGTGCGCTGGTGGCGATTTTGATTTTGCGCACTGGACTTTTCATTTTGCGAGAATCTTCCACCAGTCTCATGGCGATCATTCCCAGCCATGAACTTGCTGAGCACGTCGCGGATTTATTGAAAACATTGGATGGAGTGGAGCAGTTGGAGGAATTGCAAGCCCATCGCTTCGGTCCCTCCATTGTGGTGAATCTAACCATCGGTATTGACGGTGCTTTGAGTGTATACGAAGGCGACCATATCGCCAGCCTGGTGGAGGAGACGTTGCTTCGTTCGATCCCAAACCTGCGGCGGGTTCACGTCCATTACCATCCCGCAAAGGAAGACCATGCCGGTTTGACGATCGATGAGATTCTGGAGCAACCGAAAAAACTACGCCCCCCGCATTATCCTGAATTTTACGAGTAGTTGCGGCTACTTTTTCTTGGTGAGAAACAAATGCATATTCTTTAGCGTTTGCTTCCACTCGGCTTCGGTGCTTATTTTTCGCTGGATATCCTTCGCGCGCTGCCGCATGATCTCCATCACCCGTTCGTCTTCGCCGGCATCCAGCCAGAAACCGTGGTTGTTCGCGGCGCAATAATCCAGCTTTAGATCGTACAAACGATATTGGAATTCATCCAGTTCCTTGCCGCACTGCGGACAGGGATAAATTGTTTTGGATTGGAAATGCACCAGCGAGCCTTTGTGGGCATCGTCGTCAAAGGCGGTGTCTTCCAGTTGATCCAGCTCAAGCGCGTCGAGCCACATGCCGCGGCAATTGGGACATGAATCCACTTCGATCATGCCTTTGTAGTATTTTTTCACGAGTTCAGTATTGCATTTGGGACAGTTCATATTTCACTCCGCACAGGTGCGACGCACTATTCTTCATCGGAGGCAATCTCCTCTTTCATCACGTGGAGTACAAATTCTTCAATGGAATTTTCATTTGGATGAGCATCCATCCAAAGCAAAAACTCCACATTGCCTTTCGGCCCCAATAAAGTGGATTTGACCAACCCGCGCAAGCCGAACCCTTCGGCCTTTGCATAATTCAACACATCCAACAGAACTTGTTTATGGATTTCGGGGTTGCGGATAACGCCATCGCCGCGCGAGACATCTTTTTTGCCCGCCTCGAATTGCGGTTTGATCAGGCACAATAACTGGGTATTTTCAGAGATCCATTTTTTTATGGTTGGCAGCAGCACCTTCAAAGAGATGAACGAAGCGTCCACAGTGATGAAGGAGACGGGCTCGGGTAGTGCCTCAACGAAGCGCGCGTTCGTTTCTTCCATCACTACAACACGGCGGTCGTTACGCAGTTTCCAATGTAAAATGCCTTTGCCCACATCAATGGCATAGACTTTGGCCGCGCCTCGTTGGAGCATGCAGTCTGTGAAGCCGCCGGTGGACGAGCCTACATCCGCGCAGATGAAATCTTTCACGTCTATGGCGAATGCGTCCAGCGCGCCTTCCAGTTTTTCTCCGCCGCGAGAGACGAAGCGCGGGCCGGAGTCAACTTTCAGCGTGGACTTTGGATCGGTACCAGTGGCAGGTTTGAGCGCGACCTGATCGTTCACGCGCACCTGACCCGCCATGATCAAGGCTTGCGCCTTGGCGCGTGAGTCGGCCAATCCGCGTTCCACAAGCAAAACATCCAAACGAATTTTGGGCATGGGTCTATTTTACTTGCAGTGATGATATAAACGGGAAACTGGAGAAACCTGATGAAACATTCTTGGATCGCGATCCTTATTCTGTTGACGACTCTGGCTTGTGTACTTGCGCCAGCCACGGAAACCGCTCTGCCGCCCGTTACACTGGTTGCCACTCCCGAACCGACGCCAACGCTGGAAGCATTTGCCCATCCTTTCCCTGCGCATGTGACCTATGCTCCGAATAGTATTCTTCCAAATCAGCGCACGCAGGCACAGCTTGATGAGGATGTGAGTGCTTTTTACGATGAATGGAAATCACAGTATTTGATCGAAGCGGGGACGAGCGCAGATGGGATCACGATGGTCCGCGTGGCGTTTGGAAAAGATGAACCGAATCGCTCGACCACGGTATCTGAAGGACAGGGATATGGAATGGTGATCGTGCCGATCATGGCGGGGTATGACCCCGATGCGCAGACCATCTTTGACGGGATGTGGGCTTTTGTGCGTGCGCATCCAAGCGAGATCGATCCGCGCCTGATGGATTGGAATGTGCCTGATCCCGAAGGTAATGCCACCGCGTTTGACGGGGACGCCGATATTGCTTATGGCTTGCTTTTGGCAGACGCGCAATGGGGAAGCAGCGGACGCGTGAACTATAAAGCGGAAGCAGAGAACATGATCGCAGGAATCTTGGAATCCACCATTGGCAGGGATAGCCATCTGCCGATGCTTGGAGATTGGGTGAGTGTCGGTGAGCCGCAATATAACCAGTTTACGCCTCGCTCTTCAGACTTTATGTTGGCCAACTTCCGCGCATTTGGGAAGGCCACAAATAACCCTGTATGGAATGATGTTGTCTTGCAAAGCCAGAACACGATGATGAACATTCAATCTGCCTTCAGTCCGGAGACCGGGCTGCTCCCTGATTTCATTGTGAATGGTGAACCAGCCCCATCGAATTTTTTGGAAAATACCACAGACGGCGCCTACAATTACAACGCAGGACGCGACCCGTGGCGGGTAGGCATGGACGCTTTGCTTTATAACGATCCCACCTCCCACGCCATTGTGCAAAAGATATCACATTGGATCGAGACCAGCACAAATGGTGATCCAAACCAGATTCACGCAGGATATGAATTGAACGGTACGCCTCTGCCCGACAGTGAATACTTCACCACATTTTTTATCGCGCCCATGGGCGTGGCTGCGATGACAGACCCAACTCAGCAGGAATGGCTGAACACGGTCTACGACTCCGTCTACGATAAGCATCTGGACTATTATGAAGACTCAGTGAATCTATTGTGTCTGCTGGTGATGACAGGTAATTTCTGGACACCCTAAAACCCGTGGAAATACAGGTAAAATATCCATTATGCTAATAGCCCTGTTTAAAACCATGCGTCCGCGGCAATGGACAAAAAATGTGTTCGTCTTCGCCGCGCTTGTCTTCGACAAACAATTATTTCACCTTGATTCTTTTTTGCGGACTCTGGCAGGCTTCATGTTGTTCTGCCTGATCTCCTCCAGCGTCTACATCTTCAACGACCTTGCGGATGTGGAGTCGGATCGCAAACATCCTGAAAAGAAGAACCGCCCCATCGCCTCCGGCAAACTCCCTGTCAGCGCCGCATGGGTCGCAGGCATTGTTCTTGTTGTGGCGACCCTCGGGCTTGCTTATTTCCTCTCCTCGGGCTTTGAATATGTGATCGTAACCTACTTTCTGATCAACCTGGCGTATTCAAAATGGCTGAAGCATATTCCGATCGTGGATGTGTTCATCATCGCGGCTGGTTTCGTTCTGCGCGTGCATGCAGGCGTCACGTTGATCTCTGTACAGCGCTTCTCCCCGTGGCTGTATGTAGTGATGACCTTGCTCGCGCTCTTCCTCGGCTTTGGCAAGCGCCGTGCCGAACTTGCGCTGCTGGCGCAGGGCGCTGGCTCTCATCGCAAAGTGTTGGACGGGTACACCCTTCCCTTGCTCGATCAATACATCATGATCGTCTCAGGCATTTTCATTGTGGCGTATTCGCTCTATACATTCTCTGCACCCAACGTGCCAAAGAACGACAGCATGATGCTTACCATCCCGTTCGTCTTGTACACCATCTTCCGATATTTATATCTGGTCGAAGTCAAGCATGAAGGCGGTTCCCCGGAGGAGATCCTGCTCACCGACCGTCCCTTCCAGATCGCGATGGCTCTTTGGGCAGCCGCCGTGGTGGCGATCTTTTATTTCTCGTGAAAACATCCGCGCCCGGCAAGATTATCCTCTTTGGTGAACACGCGGTGGTGTACAGCCGGCCCGCACTTGCCGTACCCGTTACCCAGGTTCATGCAGATGTGGAAGTATTGGATTCGTCCCGCGCCGGGATTTGGATTAACGCTCCGGTCATTGACCTGCACGCCGAACTAACCTCGCTTCCTTCGGACCATCCAATTGCTTCTGTTATTCTCAAGCTCTTACAACTCTTTGAGATTTCCCACCCCCCAGATCTCGAAATAAATATTTCATCCACCATCCCCGTTGCCGCGGGGCTCGGTTCAGGCGCTGCGGTTTCCGTCGCATTGATCCGCGCGCTTGCGCTGCATATTGCCTACCCGTTGACGAACGGACTGGTCAACGATCTGGTGTACGAGACGGAAAAACTTCATCACGGCACGCCATCCGGGATCGATAACGCCGTCATCACCTACAACATGCCTGTGTACTTCATCAAAGGCCAGCCCATTGAGACCTTCAAAACAGGCAAGCCCTTCACCATCGTTATTGGCGATACCGGCATCCCCGCGCTGACAAAGGAATCCGTGGGTGATGTGCGCCGTTTATGGCTGAAAGACACGGCTCATTTTGAGAATATCTTCAATGAGATCGCGCAAATATCTTTAATTGCACGCCGTTCCATTGAAAGTGGCAAACCTGAACTGCTCGGCGAATATATGGACCACAACCACACATTGCTGCAAGAGATGACCGTCTCCTCACCGGAGTTGGATCTGCTCGTCACTGCCGCGCGGAAAGCTGGAGCCATTGGCGCCAAACTGAGTGGCGGCGGCAGGGGCGGCAATATGATTGCGTTGGTGGACCAAGCCAAAGCGGAGTCTGTAGCGAGTGCGTTACTCTCCGCAGGCGCAAAACGGACGATCATCACGGAAATCGGTTAAGAGGTGATGGTCACCTGAGTATTCTATGGCTTATAAAAAATGGGCAGCGCCAATTTTTCCTTATCTCGCCGTGTGGGCGGGATTATTTTTTTTCAAAAGTGCGTGGGCTGCCCTGTTAGGGTTTCATCTTGCCATAGGGGTAACGCTTTTGTTGTTGCGTTCAGTCATCCCCATCGACGCTCTCTTCAAAAGCTCATCTGCAAAATGGATCTTATTCAACGTGCTTTTTTGCAGTACCAGCGGAATTGGCCTGTATTATCTCTGGGATGTGTTCGGCGTTGCAAAAGACCTGCCCGCGCAGCTTGTTTCAATGGGGCTGAAATCAAACTCGTGGATTCCATTCATCGCCTACTTTTCGCTGGTCAACCCGTTTGTAGAAGAGTATTTCTGGCGTGGAGTATTGGGGAACGCCACAAGAAAACTTCACTTTGGTGACGCAGTTTTTGCGGGTTATCACGTCATGATTTTATGGGAAAGGGTCAGGCCGCTTTCCATGCTGTTTGCTGTTATCATCCTGATTTCTGCGGGTTGGTTGTGGCGGCAAATTTCGCGCGACGATCATGGCTTACTGGCAGCAGTCCTCGGTCATATGGCCGCGGATTTTTCCATCCTGCTCGTCATTTACACTATGACAAGGTAGTATTTGTTTTCTTTATGAATATCCTTACCCTGAAATTAATTCTTGCACCCATTATTATTGGCACAGCCAGCCTCGCAGGCCGCCGCTGGGGGCCTGCCGTCAGCGGCTGGATCGTCGGTTTGCCTCTGACCTCGGGACCGGTCATTTTCTTCCTCGCCATCAGCCATGATATTCCCTTCGCGGCGAACGCCATCCTCGGCACATTGAGCGGCGGACTTTCACTGATCGCCTTTTGTCTTGTGCATGGATGGCTCTCGAAAAAATTCAGCTGGCAGATCACGATTTTGGGAAGCCTGTCTGTTTTTGCTATGATCACCACTGCGCTGCAGGAATTGGTGATGCCCCTGCTTCCACTCTTTGTGCTGGTCTTTTTGACGATTGCCCTCGGCGTATGGCTTATGCCCAAACAGCAGGCGGAACAGGTGGCTGCGTCCACGCTCAACCAGTGGGATATTCCACTGCGCATTTTGGTGGGGACAAGTTTTATTTTGTTCGTGACGGGTATCGCTCCCGTCATCGGTTCAAAACTGACGGGGTTGCTGACCACCTTTCCGCTTTTTGCCGGCATCCTTACAGTTTTTGCTCAACGTCAGCAAGGCTCAGACGGAGCTATTCATGTGTTGAGCGGACTCACGCTTGGCTTGTTCGCCTTTGCGGGGTTTTATCTTGTGCTTGGTTTGCTGATCGAAAACACATCTCTGGGAGTCTCCTTTGGCCTCGCATCTCTGACTGCATTGGTCATTCAGGGATCATCCCTTTTCATCTTGAGACAATTACACAAGTAAAACAAAAAGAGAGCCGTTCGGCTCTCTTTTTGTTTGAACAAATTATTTCCCGTACCACATGCGGGCTAGCAAATTATCCTTGCGGATGAACTGATGATACAAAGCTGCGCCAACATGCAATGCAACAAGGGCGGCTAGGATATAAGCAAAATTCCCGTGGACAATACGCTCTGGGTAGATAAAAAGATTCTCAGGCATGGTTCCATTTCCCGCCAATATCTTCTCAAGCCCGTACGCCTCATCCAATGAGTCGCCTGAGAACAACATTGCAAAAGCGCCGACGTACAGCAGAAAATGAGTGACCTTGCCGGCCAAATTCAATAAAGGATGGCCCGCATCCGCCGGGGCAGGGCGTTTGAAAACAAAGCGGGTGACAATGCGCGCAATAATGACAAGGCCAAGAATGATCCCGATCCATTTGTGCAGCCCCAACATGGGGGCTTCCTGGGCGTCCGGGGTTCTTGCGAGAACAAAGAAGCCAGACATGATTGGTAGAAAGATCAAGAGAGCGGTTAACCAATGCAGTGTTACATGAACAGGGTGGTAACGTTTGGGTTGGTTTTCAATGGACATGGTGTCCTCCTTTGATGAATTCCTGTTCTGACTACAAAGCCGCGGAGAGTCTTACTCTCCGCGGCTTTTATATTTCTACAATTCGCTTGCTCGTCTTGAAATTCTATCTTTCACCCGCTCCACAAACTCTGCCAGCGGAATATTGTTCTGCTGGCTGCCGTCACGCACACGCAGCGACACTTGCTCTGCCTGCATCTCATTATCACCAAGCACGATCATGTACGGCACTTTCATCAACTGTGCCTGACGGATCTTCGCATTCATACGCGAGGCGCTCAGATCTGAGTGGGCGCGGATGCCGCTTTCGCGCAATTGCTTCGCGATCTTCTCTGCGTATTCGTTCTGCGCATCGGTGATCGAGATAACACGCACCTGTTCCGGTGAAAGCCAGACGGGGAAATTACCCGCATAATGTTCCAGCAGGAAACCCACCATGCGTTCATGCGTGGAAAGTGGAGCGCGGTGAATGCACAGCGGAACCTCATCCACACCTTCCTTGTTCGTGAACTTCAAGTCAAAGCGGGATGGGACCGCAAAGTCCACTTGGTTCGTGGCGAGCGAGAACTCACGCCCGATGGCAGACCAGATCTGCACATCGATCTTCGGGCCGTAGAAAGCGGCTTCGTCGGCGGCTTCCACATACGGGACGTTGCCATTATTCATGGCGCGGCGCACCATATCTTCCGTCTTGACCCAGAGAGCTTCGTTATCCACGTACTTCTTGCCAAGTCCCTGCTTGCTGTGCAGGGAGAGGCGCATCACATACTTTTCGATGCCGAACAGCTCGAAGTATTTTTTATACAACTCCACCACACCCATGAACTCCTGCTCGAACTGATCTTCGCCGCAGTAGATGTGGGCATCGTTCATCTGCATTGAGCGGACGCGCATCAACCCAAAAAGTTCGCCAGATTTCTCGTAACGGTAACAGGTTCCGTATTCGGCGAGGCGAACGGGAAGTTCACGATACGAGCGGCCTCTCGATCCGAAGATCTTGTGATGCATCGGGCAGTTCATCGGCTTGATGTAATACTTCACGCCTTCCAGTTCCATCGGCGGGTACATGCTCTCGGCATAGTACGGGAGATGTCCCGAGCGGATGAACAGGTCTTCCTTCGTGATATTTGGCGTGCGCACGCGGGAATAGCCAGCCTTCTCTTCCATTTCTTTGGCGAGCGATTCCAACTCTTCAATAATGATTCCGCCATTGGGCAGCCAGAGCGGCAAGCCGGGGCCAACCTCATCATCGAAGATGAATATCTCCAATTCCTTGCCCAGCTTGCGATGATCGCGCTTCTTCGCTTCTTCGAGCTGCTGCAGATATTCTTTGAGTTGATCCTTCGTCTCCCAGGCCGTGCCATACAAACGCTGCAACTGCTTGTTGTTCTCATCGCCGCGCCAATACGCGCCTGCAACAGACATCAACTTGAAGGCATCCTGTTTGATCTCTTTCGTGTTCTGCACGTGCGGCCCACGACACAAATCCGTGAACGTATCCTGCTGATAGATCGAAATCTCAGGCGGGCCATCCAACGGCTGACCGTACTCGTCCGTGCCGCCTTTTTCGAGACCTTCGATCAACTCCAGCTTGTACGGCTGGTCGGCAAATATCTTCTTCGCCTCCTCCGCAGAGATGACCGTTTTCTTGAAATCATGTTTGCCCTGCACGATCTGTCTCATGCGCTTTTCGATCTGTTCCAGATCTTCAGGCGTGAGATTGCGCGGCAGGTCAAAGTCGTAATAAAAACCGTTGTCAACGGGAGGGCCAATGGTCGGCTTTCCATCCGGGAACATCTCCATCACAGCCTGCGCCATCACATGCGCCGTGGAGTGACGGATCTTGTACAAATACGTATCCTGATATTTTTCTTGAGCTAATGACATTTTCGCATCCTTTCTTTCGACGGACGATAGACCGTGGACCATTGACCGTTGTCCATCGTCTACGGTCCATCGTCCAAAAACAAAAAACTCTCACCCACAACGGGGCGAGAGTTTGATCTCACGCGGTTCCACCCGATTTACCCTCGAACGAGGATATCTCTTAGGCTGATAACGGAGCCAACCGTTTCACTTACTTGCTGACAGCTAATCGCTGAAAGCTTTCTGTTTCACGCTCACGGGTGGTTTTCACTGGTGTTTCTGGTCAACGCTCTCAAATTTCAGCTTTGACTCTCTGTCAGAAAACCGAACCAGTTACTCGTCCCGGTCGAAGCGGTTTTATATCAGTGGACGGAATAGGGCTCGAACCTACGACCTCTGCGATGTCAACGCAGTGCTCTAACCAACTGAGCTATCCGTCCGTAAGGACTGACATTATACCGAGTGTCCCACAAATTGACAATCCCTTGTATTTGTACCCCTGCGGTATAATCCTCACGCTATGGCCCGTAAAAAAGCGCCTGAAGATTTATCGGTTGAGGAGCTCCGCCGTCTGCTGGTGGAGAGGCGCCGTGGTGCGCGCAAGGAACGTTTGGAACATTACCGCCGCACGGGCCGTGTTGTCTCCGTCGCTCCGGATTTTGATTTTGACTCGTCTCAGTCTGCGCCGATCATTGACACCGCGGAAGGAACAGGGTCTACGCCCGAGCCTGCTCCCGTCCCCGCCCGCCGCAGAGTTATGGATCGCATCCTCCTCGGTGTGGAAGTGCTCGCGGTGTTGGGTTTGGTCGGTGTGCTGCTCAATGGCTTTGGCATGCTCCGCACTCTTAACAAGGAAGTTGTCTCTGCGCTCAACCCAGAGACCGTCACTCCAACGGCGTTGGTGATGGCCGTGGTGCTGCCTTCGGGACATACCCCCCCCGATGCGCAGGGAAACACCCGTCCGAACGAAGCTGAAATTCCCTCGCACCTTTTGCCGATGGTGCAGTCACTGGCGAATATCCCCGTCCCAACCGCCGCGCCGGACCAGGCAGTCCGTATCCAAATCCCCGCGATCAATGTGGATGCGCCTGTTGTTCAAGGCGATGGATGGGAACAGCTCAAGAAGGGTGTCGGCCAATATGTGGGTTCGGCAAATCCAGGCCACGATGGGAACGTGGTGCTTTCGGGACACGACGATGTTTATGGTGAGATCTTCCGCTATTTGGATCGACTCGTCCCCGGCGATCAGGTGATCATCTACACCCAGCAGCGGCAATTCGTGTACGTGGTAGACCGCACTGTTCTGGTGGAACCCACCGCTGTGGAAGTGATGGCATCCACTGGTTCGCCCACGGTGACACTTATCTCGTGCTACCCATATCTTATTAACGATCAGCGCATTGTTGTGTTTGCGCGATTACAAAATTGAAGAAGCTATAATTTCGCTTTGTGAAATGATTACATGAAAGGAGAAGAAAATGGCCAAGAAAAATAAACGCCCCGCCGCAGCTGCTTCAATCGGAAGTGCCCCTGTGCAAAAGGTGGAGTTCAACCCCGATTACAGTGTGGTCAAGCGAGACCTCGTCCGTATCGGCTCGCTCGCAGGCTTTTTCGTTGTTGCGCTCGTGGTTCTCTCGTTCTTTTTGAAATAAGATCAACCACACGAAAGATGGAAGAGGAAAGACTGTAAAACAGCCTTTCCTCTTTTTTATTGTATTTATGCCCGTGATAGGTATAATCCCTTCATCATGACAGACTCTCCCATCTACGAAATCACCCTCGAAAAACTTACCTACGGCGGCGAAGCCATGGGACGCCTCCCCGACCCCGTATCTGGATCTGGTGGCCGCGCTGTCTTTGTTCCATTTGGCTTGCCGGGGGAAACGGTCCGTATCCAATTGACACAGCAAAAACAAAGTTTCGCCCGCGGCGAACTGCTCGAAGTATTAAAAGCATCTCCAGACCGCATTGGCCCAAAATGCAAGCACTTCACTCAATGCGGTGGATGTCATTACCAAAACCTGTCCTACGAAAATCAATTAAAAGCAAAGACAGAGATCCTGCGTGACCAACTCCAGCGCATCGGCAAGATCGAGAATCCGCCCGTGCAGCCAATTGTGGCTTCTCCGCTCGAATGGAATTACCGCAACAATATGCAATTCCACCTTACGGAAGAGGGCAAGCCTGGCTTTGTCAATGCAAAAGGAAATTCTGTTTTCTCCATCGAAGAATGTCATTTGCCGGAAGCAAGCATTAATACCTTCTGGCCTGAATTGCAATTTGAATCGCGGATGAATCTGGAGCGTGTTTCCCTGCGGTCCGGGCAGGACGATGAATTAATGCTCGTACTTGAATCGGACACCGAAGAAACGCCCGAGATCGAGATCGAAGCTGATATTTCCGTGGTGCATGTCTTTGAAGATCATTCCGTCGTTATCGCGGGGCAGGATCATTTCTTTGTAAATATCCTCGGCAAGGATTTCCGTGTCTCTGCTGATTCGTTTTTTCAAGTCAACACAAAGATGGCCGAGAAAATGGTCGCGCACTTAATTCCGCGCCTGCCTGTTTCGCAATCCATTACTTTGCTGGATGTGTTCTGCGGTGCGGGTCTGTTCAGTAAATTCTTTGCGCCGCATTATGCAAGAGTTATCGGTATCGAATCTTCTTCCTCTGCGTGTGAAGACTTTGGATTCAACCTCGACGAATTCGACAACGTGGAATTATACGAAGGCATCGCCGAAAGAATTCTGCCTGCGCTCGCCGAGCAGCTCACACAGCCAATGCACATGATCGTTGACCCTCCGCGCGCAGGCATTGAAAAGCACGCCCTCGATGCCATTCTCGCGATCAAGCCGCAGGTCATCGCCTATGTTTCCTGCGACCCATCCACACTCGCGCGTGACGCGGCAAAGCTCATCAACGGCGGCTATCAACTGGTCGAAGTGACTCCCTTTGATCTTTTCCCGCAAACCTATCATATCGAATCGATCTCCTTTTTCGAACTCATGTAACCATGCTCAAGCCGCTTGGCGATTCTGCCTTGCTCGTCCAACTTGGCGACGAGATTCATCCCGCGCTCAATGCCCGCGTCCACGCGCTCAACGCGCTCTTGCAAAATCCCATTCACGGCATTCTCGAAACCGTCCCCGCCTATTCAACTTTATTAATTCATTACGATCCCCTCATGCTGACATTTGATCAAGTGGCTCACTGGGTACGGGACAAAATGACTCAGTTGGATGATTCCTTTCATCGGACGCCTCGCAGGCTTGAGGTCCCGGTACGATACGGCGGCGCCTCAGGCCCGGACCTGGAAGCTGTTGCAATCTCGAAAGGCATTTCCCCCGCTGACGTGATCCGCATCCACAGTGAACGTGAATACACCGTTTACATGATGGGCTTTACACCCGGCTTTCCTTACATGGGCACGCTCGATGAGAGACTAACTATGCCACGCATGGAGACGCCGCGCACTCTCGTCAAAGCAGGTTCCGTCGCCATCGCCGGTTCGCAGACGGGAATCTATCCGCTTGATTCGCCTGGCGGATGGCATCTCATCGGCTGGACTCCGCTTAAGTTGTTTGACCCAGTCAATGAAACTCCATTTCTCTTTTCGCCGGGGGATATCGTTAAATTCATCCCCGTTGAAGGTGATGAAAATGTTTGAAGTGCTGGATGTCTCTGGTCTTGCCACCCTTCAAGACTCCGGCAGGCGCGGATGGCAAAGTTATGGCGTACCCGTTTCCGGTCCAATGGACTGGTTCGCGTCCGCCGCCGCAAATTCCCTGCTCAGCAATTCAGCAGATGCAGTGACCATTGAGATCGGCCTTGGCGAAATTACCTTGCGTGCATTAAGTGATACGACTTTAGCTGTTTGCGGTGCTGGTTTTGAAGTAGCCAACTATGTATGGACTTTCCCGCTGTGGACTTCGTTTTACGTCCGCGCGGGTTGGCGTGTGCAGGTGAAAAAAATAAGCGGCGGCAATTGGGCATATCTCGCCATTGCTGGCGGGTTTGAGACGAAAGCCATGCTTGGGTCAAGGTCCACATATTTGAGGGGCGGGCTTGGCTCTGCTCTTCGTTCAGGAGATATTCTGCAAACTGGAAAACCTGCCATTGAAATCAGCAAACTTGCAGCGCGAGATTTTCCCGTTGAAAAATATATAAATTACAACCAGACTCCGGTGATCGAAGTGATCGCAGGTCCACAAGCGGATAGGTTTACCGATGATGGCATTCAAACCTTTTATGGAAGCGAATACACGTTGAGCAAATCTTTCGACCGCATGGGCTATCGGCTGGAGGGAAATCCCATTTCTCACGCAGGAAGCGCGGACTTGATTTCCGAAGGCATGACGATGGGCAGCGTGCAAGTCCCTGCCAATGGGCAGCCGATCGTGATGATGGCAGATTCGCCCACAACGGGCGGCTATCCCAAAATTGCAAATGTCACTCGTGCAAGTTTGCCGTTATTGGCGCAATGCGAAACAGGAGTCAGTAAAGTCCAATTTCGGGAAATTATGCTTGAAGAAGCGCAAGAGAATTTTCGAAAACTGAACAAAGCGTTCAAAACCCCGAAGGGGTGAAATGATTATAGACTTTTGATATTGGCCTTTATCAACCCCGTAGGGGTGTCATGGATTTTTCAGGCTATATCATCCCTTCGGGATTATTTACTTGGTAAGGTGAATTATGAAAATAGACTTGAACTGTGATCTCGGCGAAGAAACTGGCAATGATGAAGCCATCATGCCGTACATTACGTCCACGAATATTGCCTGTGGATTCCATGCAGGCAATGCAGATGTGATGCGGGCCACGGTGCGGCTTGCCAAGCAATACGGCGTGAACATCGGCGCACACCCTAGTTGGGATGACCGCGAAAACTTCGGCAGGCTTGAGATGAATGTCTTAGCGAAGGAAGCAGAAGAGATTGTCTCTCAGCAGATTCAGGCGTTGGCGCAGATCGCAAAGGAAGAGGGCGTTACACTGACTCATGTCAAACCGCATGGAGCTTTGTACAATCAGGCGGCGAAAGACCTTGCCTTGGCGAATGCCATTGTGCGGGCGGTAAAAAGAATCAGCGCAGGATTGATCTTGGTTGGGCTGGCAGGCTCAAGGTTGTGTGAAGCGGGTGTTGAGGAGGGCATTCAAGTAGCAACGGAGGGATTCCCGGATAGGGCTTACAATCCCGATGGGACATTAATGTCACGAAGTAAAACAGGCGCGGTCATTGAATCGCCAGAAGAGGTGGCGACGAATGCGCTTCGGTTGATCAACGATGGAATTTCACTTGGGGAAAGAGTTGTGCGTGTGGAGACGTTGTGCCTGCACGGTGATAACTCATACGCGGTTGAGAATGCGAAACTATTGCGAGAGATGTTGATAAAAAATGGAGTTGAGGTTGTGGGATTGAAATAAAATTGTCATTGCGAGAAGAACGCATTTCTCGACGAAGCAATCTCATGACTGTGTTTGTGAGATTGCTTCGTCGGGTTAAAACCCTCCTCGCAATGACGGGTGAGACTACTCTTCTGCGATCACAACCAATTTATCTTCGGGGGCAAATGTGACTTTCGCAGATTTCTTCGGGTTGGTGTACACGCCATAGGATTTATCAGCATCGTGGCTTTGGCTCATCAGACGATAGCCAATGGCGGTTTCACCGCGGCGGCGTGCTGCTTCGGTAACGGTGTAGAAGTTGACAGGCTGGCCTACGGCAACGTAATCGCTAGCGGGCTTGAGGTAGATCTCCGCGCCTTCGGGATCGAACATGTCTGTGAAGACACCCAGGAGTTCGGAGTTTTCCGAAAGCTGGGCGAGCATGAGGCTGACGAGGTGTTCGCTGACGATGAAGTCATCCACTTTGGCGGCTTCGGCGAGTTCGCGGTTGCGCAGGTCAAGCATTTCGCTGATGATGGAGAACGGGGTCTCATCTTTTTCGGCGATGTCTCGCAGATGCAGCAGTGTGACGAGGGTGATCGCATCCGCTTCCTGAGCTTCGAGATGGCTGTATGCCAGCACGATGACATGGTCATACTCTGAGACTTGCAGCTTTTCGAGCAGAGCGCGGTCGCGGATGTCGCCTTCCGTCACTTTTAATTTTTGATTGACGATCTTTTTGTTATCCAGGCGGATCTGTTTTTCAAGATCGTAGATGTGCGAAACGATGGTCAACTCGGAACCTTTGGCGACATAGTTGTCCAATTCGCGGACGATGGTTGCGCCGGAACGATTCCAGCCGAGGATGAGTCCGCGTTCGGGCTTGGGCTTGGAGGCTTTTCCAGTTTGCAGGATCAGGCTTTCATCCAGAGGTATTGCGGAGAGACCAGAGAGCTCGATCTTGTCATCATCTTCCGCGATGGCAAAGATCTGGTCGCCAGATTGAATGCGGGTGTCCATCGGGGGATTCATGGCGATGGTGCCGTCCGCCTTGCGAATACCCATCACGGTGGAGGTTTCAAAAGCAAGCAAGGCTTCGCCGTAGGTTTTCCCAGAAAGGTTGGGCTCCTGCTTGAAATAAATTTCATCGCCGCCGAAGTTCATCAACTCCGTATAGACGATGGAAAGGCCGCTCTGGCGTGAGGTCTGTGCAACGACACGGGCTATGAGGTCAGTGGTGAGGATGGTTTGAACGATATCTCGTGTGCCGAGCATCTTCACCACATCCAGGTTCTTTTCATCGTGGATCTGGGTGACGATGTGATATGGCTCTTCGCGGCGATTGGGGTTGTTGGTGATCGCCAGCACGGATTTGATAACATGCGTATCCGGGTCCGCGCCTTCAGAGAGGATGATGATCGAACGGGCGGTGTGCGGACTGGCAATTTCAAGATCGTTCAGGTCAATGGGACTGCCCGAGCGGCAGATGACGCGGGTGTTCTTTGTATCTTCGATGCGGTTGCTGATCTCGTCTTCCATCTCCACCTTGTCCTGATCTGCCAAAATGACGATGACAGCGCCGCTCTTGCGGCTTTCGTTGGCAAGAACGAGTTCGGAGATGACGGTGAATATCTGCGGGGTCCAGCCGAGGATGAGAGTATGGTCATTTTCAAGGACTTTGGAGCGTCCCTTGCGGAGTTCATCCATTTTGTCTTCGATGCCGTTGTTGATGATACCGATCAGGGCACTGACAACAAAAACACCCCCAAATGTAACCACCAGCATCATCAGCAGGAAGAAAGGACTGCCGGTATCCCCGCCCATGGTGCCTGAGTCAAGGGTGCGGAGCAGACTCATCCAGGCTACTTCAAGGAAGCTCTCACCGTTGGGGGCGCTATTGGTAATTTTTACCAACGCGGCGGCGATGAATATGATCAACGCAGACAGGGCGAATAACCCTGTCAACATCGCGCCCGTCCCGCGCGACATGTAATTATCAAACCAGTACTGGAACTTTTGTTTAGGTGTATATTGTTTCATGGTTCTCCTCAAAATTTCATCTATTATAAGAGCAATCCTTTTGACGAACATAGTATTTTGGCACGGGGAGTATTGCAGTTGTATGCAAAAATGCAAACTTCACGATACTCCCAAACACTGAACCGCACTTAAGAAAACGGCGTTGGTGCATGAAAGGTTGACAAAAAGGGAGTGACTGTGTAAGTTTGGTTTATGCCTAAACAAAAGAGTACACAGCCACGCCCAAAAACATTATACCGTGTCAAGAATTGGTCTGAA
>Ga0172373_10000217_pt1 | contig 90610 bp, 103 predicted proteins | sample Lak10m_2_FD_114546 | JGI IMG/M metagenome (GOLD analysis project Ga0172373, IMG submission 114546) | Freshwater microbial communities from Kabuno Bay, South-Kivu, Congo - kab_092012_10m | ecosystem: Environmental > Aquatic > Freshwater > Lake | place: Democratic Republic of the Congo...
CAAAGAACAGAGTCAACGCGGTGGAGCGTTGGCTTAATCATAGGCCGAGAAAATGTCTCGGATTTTTAACCCCGCTGGAGGCCGCTGGCTCCTTGGGTGTTGCACTTCAAAATTGAATTCGGGCTTTAAATTTGCTTATTCCTGTAATAAATTTACAAAATTAAATTATATCAGCACTGCTTTTGTTGTTGGTAATTCCAGGATACAATTCACTGAAGCCGATTTGAACACGAATCAAGATTTTAATAACACATATGAAAAAAGTAAATATGAGGCAGAGTTGCTGGCAAGAGATTTTATAAAAAAGGGGCTAAAAATAGCAATTTATAGGCCAAGCATTGTTGTTGGCGATTATTTAAGTGGAGAGACAACCAATTTTAGAATGTTTTATAAACCATTTAGATCTCTTTCTTTAGGTTTATTTGCCGAACTTCCTTTGAATAAGGATGGCTATTTAAATTTAATACCTGTAGATTATGCCGCTAGAGCCATTTTTACTTTGGCTGAAAACGAAGATTCAGCAGAAGTCTACCACATAGTAAATCCAAGACATTTCTCCTTGCTTTATCTTATGAATTTTGCTGCTGATTTTTTGGGCTACAAAAATCCAAAATTTATTTCTCTGGGAGAATTTAATTCAAGCCGCCTGACCACTGTTCAAAAGAAGATATTAAAAATTTATTTACCTTATTTTACCTACGGAGCATTATTTTGTTCTAAGAAAACTCAGAAAATTTTGGCAAGACATCGTTTTTTCTATCCAGAAACATCCAAGGGTTTCCTTAAACGAATCTTTAATTTTTGCATTAAAAGCGGGTATTTTAACTGTAAAAAGCTTAATAAGGTTCTTTAAATGAATATCTTTTCTTTGTCGGGTTTGATATTAGGCTTAACTTGTTTATTTCTAGTTATAATTTCTGAAATTAAGGGTAAATCTTTATTGCATCGAGTTTGGTCTTTATTCAATATTGCTGTTGGAAGCTGGGGGGCAGGATCATTTTTTATAGGACGTATTAAAGATCCAGATGTAGCATTGTTAACATGGAGATTTACTGAAATAAGCGTAGTATTCATCGCTGTTTTTTTCCTTCATACAACATATCTAATTTGTAATTTAAGAAATAGGTCTTTATTATATTTTGCCTATTTCCAAGGGTTTATTTTTTCACTGCTTTCAATAACTTCTAATACATTTTTTTCTGGGACTTATTTAATTTTTGGACAGTTTTATTATGCATTACCAGGAGTATTGTTTTACGTTTTTTTCTTTATATGGATGGCCCTAGTCGGTTATAGCCAGTACTGTTTGTTTATTTCTGTAATACAGAGTAGGGGAAAACTAAGAAATCAAATTCTTTATTTTGCTGTTGGGACAATCTTAGGATTTTCGGGAGGCTTAACAAATTTTTTCCCTCATTTTGGAATTAATTTTTATCCTTTTGGTAATTTTACCATCCCTATTTATTGTCTTATTGTAACGTACGCCATTTTAAGATACCGTTTGTTAGATATTAGCATTGCCGTAACTCGGACTAGTATCTTTGTAGCCGTTTATTCTTTGATTCTTGGTCTGCCCCTACTCATTATTTATTATTTACAGAATCAGTTGGTAGGTTTGTTGGGCGTTTCTTGGTGGATTGTTCCTTTTTTGTGTTCTACTGCTCTTGCTACTTTAGGTCCTTTCTTATACATTTATTTTGATAAAAAGGCAGAGGAAAGATTATTAAAAGAACAAAAAAAATATCAAAGCATTTTGAAAAGTGCTTCTGCTGGCATGATCCGGATTAGAAATTTAGATGTGCTTTTAAAACTCATAGTCTACGTTGTCACAAAGATTGTTAAGATACAATACGCTTCTGTGTATCTTTTTGATTTCGAGAATCAGCAGTTTTCTGTAAGGGCTTCCCGATCATCGAAAGAATCCAGCATAAGATTCTTTAATATTGATTTACAGTCTGCTTTAATAAAAAAGCTAATGTCTGAGAAAGAACCTCTCGTTACGGAAGAAATTGCTCTGTGGTTAAGAGATGATCCAAATAATCCTTATTTAATTAAATTAATGGAAGAATTATTTTCTTTAAATGCTGCTTTGGTTGTTCCTAGCTTTGTAGAAGATCGACTCATAGGTATTCTGGTTTTGGGAGAAAAACGTTCCAGGGAGCTTTACTCGCAAGATGATTTCGCTGTTTTTTCTGTTTTAGCCAACCAGGCAGCTTTGGCCATTGAGAATGCCCAATTTTATGAGGAAATTAGAAAGACTCAGGAATCGCTCTTTCAGGCAGAAAAAATGGCAACGATCGGCACCATGGCTGACGGCTTATCTCACCAGATCAACAACAGGTTTCACGCTCTTTCTTTGATCGCCGGCGATGCTATGGATGTTCTAAAAACTTATGATTGTTCTCAGTGCAACGAAGAGACAAGGCAAATATTTAATGATCTCAAGAATTCGCTGGAGCGTATTCAGGCTAACGTTTTACAGGGAGGAGAAGTAGTAAGAGGTTTGCTTAAATATTCCCGGCCGGGAGAATGCGGTTTCGAAAGGATTTCCTTTAAGGAAGTTCTGGATGGTGCAGTGGAGATGGTGAGCTATAAGATCAAGCTCAGGGAAATCGATTTTGTTAAAGACATACCGTCTGACCCCACCCCCAAATTAAACCACCTGCAAAGAGAGTTTCGGGGTGCTTGGGTTTAGTTGCTCTTGTTCGCATTGTTTCATGAATTCTTCAGGCGTTTTGTAGTCCAGGGAGCTGTGCGGCCTGAAGGTATTATACTCGATTCGCCATTCCTCGATCTTGTTTTTCGCCTCTTCAAGGTCCAGGAAGTAGTTCTCATTGAGGCATTCATCGCGGAACCGCCCCTGGAACGATTCGACATAGGCGTTCTCGGTCGGCTTGCCCGGACGGATGAAATCCAGCTTGACCCCGTTGCGGTACGCCCATTCATCCAGGGCCTTGGAAATAAACTCCGGTCCGTTGTCCACGCGGATCGAATCCGGCAGGCCCTTCGTATCGCCCAGCCGGTCAAGGATGCGCACGGCCCTGTGCCCGGGCAGGGAGGTATCAACTTCGATGGTCATGCATTCCCGACTGAAGGTATCAACGACTGAAAGCGTCCTGAACTTGCGGCCGCTCCAGAGCGAATCCTGAATAAAATCCATGGCCCAGCGCTCGTTGGGCTTAACGGCAGCCGGCAATGGGTTGCGGGCAACGGCCGCGAATTTCCTGCGGCGGCGTATCCTGAGCGATAATCCCTCGGCCCGATAGATCCTCTCGGTCCTTTTGTGGTTGACCAGGACGCCCTCGCGCCGGATCAGGATAAAGAGCCGGATATGGCCGTAGCGCCTGTGCTTCTCGGCCAGGGCTTTTAGCCTATGCCGGAGCCACTCGTTGAGCGCATCCGGCCTAGGCCGGTAGTGCATGACCGTGCGCGATACCTGGACCAGGGTGCAGGCCCGCCGCTGCGACAGGCGGAGTTGCTCGATCATCAGTAGCGCCGCCTGGCGCTTCGCTTTGGGCCTTAGAATTTTTTTGAGAGCACCAACTTTAATGCCTGGATGTCCAGGGTCTGGTCGGCCACGATCTGCTTGAGCCTGCGGTTCTCGTCTTCCAAGACCTTCATCTTGCGAAGATCCGAAACCTCGAGCCCGGCATACCTGGCCTTCCACTTGTAGAAGGTGGCGTCCGAGATGCCGTGCTTGCGGCAGATATCGGCCGTTTTGACACCGGCCTCGGCCTCCTTGAGCACGGCAATGATCTGTTCCTCCGTGTAGCGCTTCGCCATGGCGAGCCTCCTGGTTGTGAGGTTAGTTTACCCCAGGAAACTCTACATGCAAATGGCTTTAATTACAGGGGTGGGGTCACGTCAAATCTTCCTTGTCTCAATGCTAATATTGTTCAATTACAGGAAGTTTTCTTCAATTTGATAGATAATGCCTACGATGCCATTAAAGAACGTCAAGCGATTCTAAGCGAGTATCATTATCGGGGAAGAATCGAAATATCGGTCATGACCGATCAAACCTTTTTTCATATTAATGTGCAGGACAATGGGATAGGAATTAAGACTGAAGACAAACAGAAAGTGTTTACGCCTTTCTTTACCACAAAAGCAACAGCAAAAAAGGGGACGGGGTTAGGCCTCTACGTTATTCAAAAAATCATTTCTGCCCATAATGGGCAGATTAGAATGAATTCTGTTTATCGGTCCGGGACTTGTTTTACGGTCAGCCTCCCTATTAAGCCTAAGCTCGCAGCAGTCTGATTAGCACTGTTGTTCCTGTATTTAATTCACTTTCAACTTCAATTTCTCCCTTATTATTTTTTATAATTTGATGGCTGATGGCAAGACCTAATCCAGTGCCTTCGTCTTTAGTTGTGAAAAAAGGATTAAATATATTTTTCATGTCTTTTTTTGGAATTCCACAGCCCTCATCTTTTAGGATAATCTCGATTTGTTTAGTATTTTTTACTTTTGTTGTGATGTGTATTTTCCCGCCACGGGGCATCGAATCCAAGGCATTCAAAATAACATTAAAAAAAACTTGTTTAATCTGCGCGGCGTCAACGGCTACCATTAAATTATGGTCCGCACATTCTTCAATAAGTGTTATCCTCCGTTTTAAAAAATCATTACTCATTAATTCAAGTGTTTCCTTAACTATGCTGCAAATATTTACAGATTTTAAAATAGGAGGTGTCGGTTTTGAAAAGTCGAGTAACTTGTGGACAATATTGTTTATTCGATCGACCTCGGCTGGAATAATTTTTGAAAATTTAGTTACGAAGTCCTCTTCTTTAAATTTTTTAGGTAAAAATTCAGAAAATGTCTTTAAAGTTGTGAGAGGATTTTTTATTTCATGAGCTAAGCCTAGTGCTAATGTACTGGCAGCCTTGAGCCGTTCTGAGCGTTCAAGCTCTTGTTTAAGTAGTTCATTTTCTTTCGCGATTTCTTCTGGGCTTTTGCCTAGGAAAATTCTATCGACAAAAGTTTGAATTTTTTGCCGCAGTGGATTAAATAAAAGTGCCATTAAGAAAGCTGAAAAAAGACTTAGTAAGAAAGATTGATATCCGATGACTCCTCTAAATAGCGACTCGATGATAATTATTAATAATAAATATATCGCGCTTAAAATAGCAATCAGTATTGAATAAAGCAGCCCCTTTTTATATATGATCTCAATACCGAACATTTTGTGCCGGAATACTGCGTATGTGAAAATCAAACAATAGGCAACTATTCCTAAGTTTGCAAATTGAAAAAAGGGAGGATTGTACATATAGAAAAAATTGATTGCTCCGCTTGAACAACCTAAGATAGTTAATATAATAAGCAATCTAATATCTTTTCTTTTGTTTTGATCTTGCCAATAAAAAGTGATAAGACAAAAATGGGCATAGGTTACGATTGCTATCCACGAAGCATACCATAGAAAATAGTATTTTCCCGAAAAGGGAATTAAAACACCCAGATGATTTTCAAAATAGTCACCTAATATTAGATTAGTAGTTAATAATACGATGCTGCATATAATGGCCTGAGTATAAGATAATATTAAAATCAAATAATTCCGTCTACCGATTAATAATAAAATTGCATGCAAGAGAAAAACCGGAATGAAACTTACTCCGCAATCCCCAATTTTCCAGCTTAATAGGGCAATTTTCTCATATGAAAAAAAATTAAGAAAAGAACTTATTGTTGATCCGATAGCCCATATAAATACGGAAAAATTGAAAAATAACCACATTTTGTGAAAATTGACATTATTATATTTTAATAGAATGAGAATTAAGAATAATTCTGCTAAAGTTAGAACAAGACTTGAAATGAAAAACCAGTTTATTGAAAACATGACATTAGCAGAGCTCGCTTACTTTTCTGAGGATTTCTTTTGAAGCAAAGGGTTTTGGGACGTAGTCATTGACCCCGATAGACATAGCTTCTTGGGCAATTTCAGGACTGGCGTAGCCGGTGACTATAATGATTTTGATATCTGGACGGGCGCGTTTAATCTTGCGAGTAATCTCGAGACCATTTTGTTTTGGCATTTTAATATCCAGAAGGACGAGCTTGACATCTTGCTCGCGTTCAAGTTTTTCAAGACATTCCTTACCGTTGCAGCTAAAGATGAGGTCATAATCATTTTCCAGAATAAGTTTTAAGGATTCTCTGATGCCTTCTTCGTCATCACATATTAAAATTCTTTTTTTAGCTGTCATGTTTCCTCCTGCGCTGGAAGTTTATAGGTTATCTGATTATAATGCGACCGGGCTAACGACGGTGATCAGCTTTGCAGGTTTTGAGCCGGTGTTTTTGACAGAGTGAGGGAGGGATGCATCGAAGTAAGTGCTGCCATTTTTTCTAAGCTGATAGGTTTTGTCCCCGATCTTTAAATCCGTTTCCCCTTCGATACAAAAGATGAATATATCCGTTCCGGGAGAGTTTTCTTCTGTTGGCGTGCCTTTTTGCGGTTCGATGATCAAAAGCTGGGGAAGCATTTTCTTCTTCCCCGTCTGTTTGGCTAGAATGAAGGCCGATACTTTTTCGTCATAATTAAAGACTTCCGCATCCTTAATCGTCTTTTCATCAAAGGCGACGACTTTCTCTTCGGCATTCTCCAACCCCTTATAAAGTTCTCCCAAGTTTACACTTAATGCGTTGCAGATTTTAAGGTGCGTATTGAGATTGCCGGTTGTCACGCCGTTCTCAATGCGGCTCAATGTGGCCTTGGCAACTCCGGAAAGCTCGGCGAGTTTATCCAGCGTGAGATCTTTTTGTTTCCTCAGTGCTTTAAGTTTTTCACCTAATTTCATATTTCACTCCACGATTGATTGAAAACATTAAAATCTCACCCTTCTCTTAGCTTGCGTCTGATTTTTTGGATACGTTTTGATGAGATTTTGGCCGTGAATTCGCTCATTTCACGAAGCCATTCCATTTTCTGTTTAGGCGGCACCTTCGCCAAGCGCAGAGTTTTTTCCTTTTCTGTCTCCCATTTGAACATGGCTATTTGCCTTTTTTAATGATTTTAAGCTTGGAGATATCGACCATATCTTGGTCTCTGGCTGCAGTTTTCTTCATTATAATCAGATCTTCTATCGAGACGACAGGCAAAAACAGCTTCTGCATTCTGACGATGGCCTTGTTTTTCTTAATGTGTTTAAAGGATATGGGCGTGTCTACAATGATGTCGACTTCCGCCATAGAAGTGGGTTTATAAAAATTGAGGGCTTTCAAATTTTTGTTCTCAATCCAGTCTTTGCGAATTTTTTTATTTGTTATGTCGGCAGGATTCACCGGCAGCTTGGCGCGGAATCCCATTTTTTCTAAAATAGTTATGATTTTCCTTAAATTTTTTTCGGACAATTCGACAACGATATCTAAATCCGATGTATAACGGCTACCTCCCAAAAGATTCAGGGCGATGCCGCCTACGATGACGTAATTGACTTTGTTTTTTTGAAAAGCCCGCAGGACTTCTTCGTATACAAGCATAAAAAAACTGTATCACAAATGGAACAAGAAGTCAAACAAAATTGGAAATATTCTATGAGGAAATTTAAGAAATAGTGTAATTGTATCACGTTGTATTGCAATAAGTTGGAATATTTGTTCCATTTATGGAAAAATATTAGTTGACATAAATGGAACAAAGCGTATACTCGTTATTGCAACAAAATTAGTCCACCCTAAATCAGCAAACATGATCGTATTCGAGTTCAAAGAAAAACTCGCCGAAGAATTCCTCAGAAAAGGCATGCCTCGTCATTGTGGGTTATGTAAAGAGAATGCGGCCTGCAAGCGCCGCAATCCTGAATTTTATTGTTTATGGTTGAAACGCAGGAGAAGATCCATGAAAAGATTACTTTTTGTTATCGGCTTGAGCTTGTTTTTGCTTTTTCCAGTTTCTGCTTTTGCGGTATCGCCAACGTTGGGCGTTGTTTCTCCAGTCAATGCTGTGCTTTCGACAGACAATTATGTCACATTTAGTGTTGCATATAGCGATTCCGATGGCTGGAAAGATATCAAAAAGGCTTATATCCACGTGAACGTGTCGACTAACAAAAAAAATTCATTTGAGGCTTATTATAACCGAGCCGCCAATAAGCTTTATCTGCGAAATGATACAAATACTTCCTGGGGGATAGGGTGTGTTCCGGGAAACGCCCGAGTGCTTGAGAATTCATATGTGAGGATGGATTGTTCTCAAACAAGAATTTCCGGCAGCGGCAAGAAGATGATGGTCCGATGGGTGGTTTCGTTTAAGGAGACGTTTTTAGGTTCGAAGAACATATATCTCTATGTGCAAGATTCACGGGGATTAAAAGCCGGCTGGACAAAAAAGGGGGTATGTACTATCACAGAACCAGGAACAATTATTGGACTCGGCGGAGGAGAGGTCTTTTCGTCTGACGGAAAGACAAAGTTAGTTATTCCTGCGGGAGCTTTATCTGTAGCGCGGGGATTTGAGATCCTTCCCGTTGATTCTCAAACCATGGAAAGCGCCATCCCGGCCCAGGCAATGCTTTTGAATGTTGTTGAGTGCAAGCCTTATGGTTTGGTTTTTAATGTCCCCGTTCAACTTATTTATCGACTGGATCAAGCCGGTATTCCAGGGACACCGGTTGAATTGGGACTCTACGATAGCGTACAGCAAAAGATCAATTCTACGGGGAAGACATCGGCAATTTCTTCAGATGGCTATAGCGTGACTTTTTTGGTGGATCATTTTTCTACATATGCAGCCTTGATGAGCTTTGTTTCTCAGGGCGAGCCGATCGGTGGCGGCGTAAAGATTCCATTGCCGGACCTTTTAACAGGAGCATTCAGTCGAAGTTTTCCGATAGCGGTGGCCCCGGGACGAAAAGGCATACAGCCGTCGCTCGCACTTGTCTATCGGTCTTCAAACGCGAATTCTTGGCTCGGCATGGGGTTTGATTTGAGGGCCGGGCATATCGTTCGTTCCACACGGCTTGGCGTGCCGACCTATGATGACGTCCAAGATACGTTCTATTTAGTCACGGATGCCGGAACAACTGAATTAGTACATCTGGTCGATAATTTGTATCAGGCAAAAATCGAATCTTCGTTTACAAGATTCTACAAGGAAAGCAATGACAGCTGGCGAGCCTTGGGGAAAGACGGCAGCATTTTAAGGTTTGGCGAGAGAGAGGAAAGCAAAGAAGGAGGTCGGGGAGGAACGTTCAGTTGGTATTTGACGAAGACCTTGGACACAAATGGTAATTATGTGAAATACGATTACGCTAAAGATGGCGGGAGAGCCTATTTAGCGCGTATCACTTATACAGGTAATGAAAATTCAGGCGTTGTTGGCAGGAATACGGTTGATTTTGTTTTGGGCGATCGGACGGACCATATATTTAGTTATATTGGCGGGGCCAAGATAGAAACATCCAAGCGTCTCAAAGAGATCCAGGTGAAGTGTAACGGCGATTTGGTTTGGCGTTATATCATCGAATACGGCAAAAGTGACGATACGGATCGTTCGTTAGTGACATCATTCCAGCAGTGCGCAGGAGACGGTGTTTGTTTTCCCAGCCAAATCTTTGAGTATCAGGGCAATGGTTAAGATAGAGGTATTTATGAGAAAAATAGTCTCAGTTGTTTTGACCTGCGCTCACATATTGGTATTCGGCGGCACCAAAGAGGCATTGGCGTTCAGCATGAGTGGTTCAACATTGATGATGCAAAGTGGTGCCGTCGTTCAGGGCGCAGGCAGTCGTGCGGCGTCGAACTTTAGCGTCATCCAGGATGGTTTAGGCGAAGCGTGCGTTGGCGGAGGCCGGGGCGCAACTTTTATTCTGGAAAGCGGTTATATTGCAACAACAAAATCAAATCCGCCTGTATTAGCGCAGACCATCTCTAACCAGAATTGGCAGGAGAATGAAGTTAAAGCGAATGCGTTTGACCTGGATGATTACTTTTTTGGTTTTGACGGCAATGCCTTGGATTATTCGGTCAGCGGCAATCAGAATGTTGTGGTGCAGATCGATCCTGTGACACACGAGGCGAGTTTTTCACAGCCTCCGGGATGGAATGGGACAGAGAAGGTCATATTTAAAGCAGAGGACACGGAAGGAAATTCTGTTTCTTCGAATGAGATAACTTTGCAGGTAGAAGGCGTGGCTAATGCGCCTGTTCTTGACTTCATTCCGGACATTTATGTGGATGAGAGCCAGGAAATTATGATTACACCGCATGCAACCGACTTGGATAATGATGAGATCGTTTATGCATTTAGTGCACCGTTCGACGCGCAGGGCCGGTGGCAGACAGACTTTGATGATGCGGGGATGTATATCATCACTGTCACGGCCACGGATGCCACCGGCCTTGTCGCTAGTCAAGATGTTAATGTCAATGTTAGAAACGTCAACCGTCCGCCCGTTTTAGCAATCTTGCCTGATATTACAGCTCAGGAAGGGCAATTGGTGGTTGTGACTCCTCAGGCGACCGATGCGGACGGCGATGCCGTCGCTTATTATTACTCGTCCCCTCTGGATACGGCAGGAAAATGGCTGACAGGATATGATGATGCTGGTTCGTATTCCTATAGTGTGACGGCTTCAGACAGTATAGATACAGTTACTAAAAATGGGTCTATCGTTGTCAATAATGTCAATAGGTCCCCAGAAGCCGCTTTAACCCTGAGTGCATATACTGTCAATAAAGGTGAAGATGTAGTCATTCGAATTTCGGGCAGCGATCCGGATGGGGATAGGTTAACCTTTGTTTTAAAAAGGGACGGCCAGGAAATTGCCTCCGGTGATCTGAGCAATGTTTATGAGAAAACAATTTCTTTTGCCGATGCCGGAGATCATGCCGTTTCTGTAATAGTGGCGGATATGAGTGGCTTGAGCGTCGAGAGTTCGGCGGGTATTGATGTCGTAGATCCGAACGTCTCAACCAATCTTGTATTCCCGATCATGGGTGATTTTAATGGCGATGCACTGTGCGATTTGGGGCTATATAACGGCGCAACAGGGGTTTGGGAGGTAGCGCTTTCAGAGGGCGGTGTTTTTACGAGTGCAGCTGATTGGCTCCGGTCGGGGGTAACGGCTGGTGAGGTATCGCCGATAGGAGGAGATTTCAATGGTGACGGAAAAACGGATGCCGGGCTATATAACAAAACAAACGGCGAACTTCGGATTGCTCTGTCTACGGGGAACGAGTTGTCTCCGCTCGTCTTATGGTTGGATTTCACGGATGATCCCTCGTCGTGGCTTGTTTTTTCAGGAAATTTTAACGGCGATAAATATTCTGACTTCGGTCTCTATAATAAAGAAACGGGAGAGGTACGGGTTGCCTTAAATCAAGGTAGCGGTTTTGGTGCCATGACAACTTGGCTGGTTGGTTTTGGAACGAATTATTCGGTATTGATGGGTGACTTTAACGGGGACTCTTTAGCTGATTTTTGCCTTGTCAACAAATCGAGCGGTGAATATAAAGTCGCGTTTTCCAACGGCAGGGCTTTTGTGGATGGAGGTGTTTGGATCTCAGGATTCGGGGCCGATAAAGAACCGGTTATTTCAGACTATAACAACGATGGGATTTCGGATATCGGCTATTGGGATAAGGCCAGTCAGGATTGGTATTATGCGGTTTCAACCGGAGAAAATTTTTTGACGAAAGGGCTTCTGGGAAATTACGGCAGCAGTGCCGATGAGTTTGTTGCCACAGGAGATTTCAATGGTGACGGTATATCAGACAGGGCCAGTTATGACCATGAATTGATCGGAATTTTACGGTGGAAAATACAGATTATCGATCGAAGGCCGCCGGATCTGCTTCAGCGGATTGCTAACGGTATCGGTGGAAAGACGCAGATCACGTATTCTTACGCCTCTGCCGCATATAACCCAGGCTTGCCATTTCCGGTGCAGGTGACGTCTGAGATCAAGATCATTGATACCTTGCCTCTTGGATCACCTGAAGAGTCTTACGACCAACAGTTTGTTTTTTCGGACGGCTATTATGATGCCGTGGAGCGTGAATTCCGCGGATTTGGAAAAGCCAAAGCGATTGATCCTATTACGGGCAATTACACGGAGACGTATTTCTATCAGGGTAAGCCCGACCAGGACGGCGCATTAAAGGGGCAGATTGAGAAGATTGTCGCATTCGACGGGAACGGCCGTCAGATCAGTCAGTTGATCAATGCTTACGACGTCAGAAAAGCCGGTCCTGCCGATAATGTCCTTGGGTTTCCTGCTCTCATTCGTCAGGATACGACTGTTTGGGAAGAGAGCGGTTCTGTATTAAGCACAGCCAGTGAGTTTGACTATGACGCGATAGGTAATCCTTTGGAGACGAGGAGTTTTGGAGACGTTTCAAAAGAAGGCGATGAAAAAACAACGCAAACAACATATGCCCAGGCTTACCAAGACGGTTTGAATAGGCCTTTGGAAGTTTATTTGAAAGATAAAGACGGCGTTGTTGTGACGAAAAAAAGCCTTGAATACGATTCACGTGGTAATGTGAGCAAAGAGTCCATGACTGTTGTCAATTCCTTAAAAGGTGGCCAGCAATTGGCGGTTAATAGTTATTCATACGACATTTTCGGTAATTTGCTGACGACAACAGATGCTTTGGGCCACACGGCGGCGACGGAATATGAGACGATATTCAATTCTTTCCCCTCGACTATCACCAATGCATTAGGTCATATGGTTTCCTATGTTTATGATCCGAAATTTGGCGTGGTTAGTCAATTGATAGATCCCAATGCCAATTCGACCTTAACTTTCCATGATTCCCTCGGGCGTCCTACCCAGATTGTGGATGCAGATGGGGTAATTACAGAAGAATTTGGTTATCCTGATTTTAATACAAAAATATCCCGGCAGGGCACTCTTGAGAAAAAAGAATATATCGATGGTTTGGCACGAAAATACAGGGTCGTTTCAAGCGGCGAAGACGGAGAAAATAGCCGTCAGATTTCGACCGAAATCTATTATGACGACAAAGGTCGGGTTGGAAAAGAATCGATAGCGCATTATGTCGATGAAGCGGAAGCCCAAATTTCATACATGCGATACGAATACGATATTCGAGGAAGGATCAAGAAGACAATATCGGATTTTCCGGGGACAGCCAAAGATGCCGAAAGTCAGATTTTTTATATTGCTCCGCTTTATACTGAAGTTGTTGATCCTATGGGCCATAAGAAGGGAATTCTCAAAGACGTTTACGGCAATATCATCAAGGTAACGGAATATGCCCAGGGAGGAGTTTGTGCGACAGACTATGAATATGATATCCAGAATAATTTGACCAAAGTAACGGATGCCAAGGGCAATATTTTGCAAATATGGTATGATTCTTCAGGGCGCAAGATAAAAATGGATGACCCTGATATGGGGGTTTGGACATATGAATACGATCTTGTGGGGAATTTGATAAAGCAGACTGATGCAAAGAATCAAATTTTGGAATTTAGCTATGATGAGTTAAACCGGTTGACCTGCAAACAGGCCGGTGGGCAAATTCTGGCCACCTACATTTACGATGAAGCCGCTAAAGAAAATTGTATAGGCCGTCTTTCAAAAGTCGTGGATACTTCCGGATCGACGGCGTTCTTCTATGATAAGTTCGGCCGGGAAACAAAATCCATCAAGACTGTCGATGCCCATGCGTATGAGGTCAAAAGAGAGTATGACGCGTGGGACCGTTTGACAAGATTGATTTATCCGGATGGCGAAGCAGTTGAATATTCTTACGACACAAATTCCGGATTTTTGGAAAAAATATCTAGTGCCTCCGTTCCTATAGATTATGTGAATTCAATAGACTATGACAGCCAGGGGCGTATATGCCGTATTCAATACGGTAACGGCGTAAATACAGATTATACCTATGGTCAAGATTTGAGATTAGCGCGTATATACACGGTGAGAGGTGGTGTTAATCTGCAAGACTTGAACTATATTTTCGACAAGAATGGCAACGTAGCGACCTTAACAGATAACCTGCGTAATAATATCCGTACCTACACTTATGATGAGTTTGATCGTTTGATTTCTGCGCAGGGTATCCCCGCTGGTACCGGAACGAGCGACCATAATTTTCAGTACGATTGTATCGGTAATGTGACGTATAAGTCCGATATCGGTTTTATGCTCTATGGTGTAAGTGCCGGGCCGCATGCCGTGACGTCCGCGGGCGGCTATGGTTACCAATACGATGTCAATGGAAATATGACGTCAGGTAAAAATAAAACCATGGAATACGACGCTGAAAATCGTATAATTAGGATAATTCAACCCGATGCCGTGACGTCGTTTATGTACGACGGCGACGGCGGGCGGGTAAAAAAGATCTCAACAAATCCGATAACTCAACAAACCCAAGAGACTCTTTATATCGGGTCGCTCTTTGAAATAAAAAACGATTCGGCGATTCCCGGCGATCAGGCGACGCAGATCAAGCACATTTTTGCCGGGTCGACGAGAGTCTGCAGCATTAGGTCTGTGGGCGGCGGGCCATCTACTACAGATTATTATCATGGAGATCATCTGGGATCTTCAAGTATTGTTACTGATCAGAACGGTCAGCAGACGCAGTATTTGGAATATGCGCCTTACGGTATGGTTGCTCACAACGAAGGCACGGATATCGCTGCCTATAAGTTTACAGGAAAGGAATTAGACTCGACCGGTTTATACTTCTATAGTGCGCGATACTATGATTCTGAGATTGCCAGGTTTGTCACGCCGGATAGCATTGTCCAGACGCCATACGATCCACAATCCCTGAATCGTTATTCCTATTGTCGCAACAATCCTGTCAAATACGTGGATCCAAGCGGCCACTCGTGGTTTAGTAAATTTTTTGGTAAAATCTTTGGTTTTATTGCTGGTGTAGTTGGAACTATATTTACTGGCAATATGATGGTTGGTTTTCAGATATTCAATTTCGTCAATTCATTTACTACTGCTGTAAATACTGGTAATTGGGGTGGATTTGCTGGTGGTTTGGCAGGTGGATTGATAGGGGGATATCTAGGAGGTGGGGTAGCTAATAGCATTTCAGGAATGCTTGGCGAACAAAGCTTTACCTTCGGCGGGGGCTTCTTGATTGGTGCTTCCGAAATGGGAGTGGCTGGTTTTGGTGGCAGTTTCGGTGGCGCGCTAGGCGACGGAGCCAGCTTTAGTGATGCCATGAAGTCGGGAGCCATGGGGTTCGGTATTGGTGCAGTAATCGGTGGCTTAATCGAGGGTTCATATCTTTCTGGAATGCAAGATTTCGCCCATGGGATGAATAGAGAGTCCGTCGGGAAGGCCGCTCATGTGCAACGAGTCGCAACTCTTGAAGTTGTTAAGACACCTTTACCGCTTGCGGCAGAAGCCGTGGTTAGCGGAGAAAGTGGAATGCATTGGGGGCTTAAAATCCAGGATAATTATAACGAATGGAATGGAGTATGGGACTTTGATATCGAAAGTCGAAATCCTATTGTTAGAGCAACTACTATTTTGGGATCAAAGCTGACAGGCAGAGCCGGCTTATCTTCAGTAAAAAATTGGACTGATGCAAATATAGTTTCCATAGATACAACTTATATCAGTAAAGTATATGGAAATATACAAGAAAATACAGGAAGGCATTTTTATAAGCTGGATACTTATACATGTCAGAATTGGGTGAATAATCGGCGTTATTTGTTAAATGATAATTTTGTTAAATGATCAATATTAAAAATAATATATGGGAAGCGGCCATTAATGTATTTAGTTCTTTATTATTATTTTTTGGAATTTGGATTGTTCTTTTGTTGATCAAGGAAAATAATTTTGATTTACGTATTTTGGCAATTTTTTTGATCCCGGTTATTTTAGCGGTAGGGATTTTTATGCGAAGAGATTTGGCTAGAAGAATCTGTTTATGGTATTGTTGGATTATAGGACTATCGGTTATTTTTTCTTGTTTTTTGTTGGATTATGATTCTAATATTTTACATAAGAATATAATCGAAGTTTCAGTTTTTCTTATTCTGGTATCCATTTTTCTCGAATTCCCTAAAATAAGAGATAGGTTTAGGTAAATCGTTCTTTGATATTCGATCCTAGAGAATCTCCACTTTCTCCACATTTTATGCCCGGTTGGAGCAAAAGTCGTTTTTCTAACATTGACAAACGAAGACACTTTATCTGACTGACCATGGAAAATAATGGGGATGGTTCTATTTTTCAAATAAAATGATTGTTTGCCCTTGCGCAAGGAGATCGATTCTTCAAGATGCGGCGCTGCATATTGCCATCATAAGGGCAGCAATTTGGCGATGCTGTAGGTGGAATAAGTTTTGTGGCGTATCAGAAAAGAAGTGATTGATTGAGGGGCATTATTTTTTTGCCTGAGTAATTCCATAATTGGAATAATCAAGTATATAAAATGGAACAAAAAAAGGAAGGGAGATATGCTTTATCCGTTTAAGAATCTTTTTGATCAGAACAGACGCCTTAGGGAAATAGACAGACAAGAAGGACTATTTGGATTGAACGAAGGCCGATTGGTTTATAAAATAGCCAGATCTCTCAAAGATCATGCTGTAGTTGTTGAGATTGGGGCCTATAAAGGCAAGTCGACCTCTTTTATTGCCGAGGGACTCAACAGAAAGAACTCAAAAATATATTCCATAGATACCTGGTTTAACGATGGCGGCATGCGCCAAACACGCGCGGATACATTTCCTGAATTTTTAAAGAATACGGCGCCCTGGAGGGGTAAGATTGTTCCTTTAAGAGGATTTTCTTTCGAGATCAGGAAGTCCTGGTTGCCTGAGAAAAAGATTGATTTTTTATGGATTGATGGCGATCATTCTTACACAGGGATCAAGAAAGACATAGAAGATTGGTTTCCGCTAGTTAAGAAAAACTGTTTTGTGTGTTTTCATGATTATCGGGATGAAGCCGGTGTTAAAAAGGCCGTTGATGAGAAAATTTTAGACAGGACAATTGCATTTGTAAGGACAAAAGGAAATATCTTTTTAACCAGGAAATTAATAGACTAGCTGGAATAATTTTTTGGTTTTTGAAGTTTGTTTTTTTTAAGTCTTCGTTAAAAACAAAACCCTGGAATACGACGTCGAAAATCGTATAATATGATTTGTTCTTGAGGTGTCAATTGCCGCCGGAAAAATCCCGGTTGTAAAGGAAAACACAGATTTGTGCTGAATCGGGGGTAACGATGAAAGCGATTCAAGATACTTGGCTGATCCAGATCGAGATCACGAATGCGTGCATACATCAATGTTTGCATTGCACGCGTTTTGTCGGGCATCATGTTAAGCCCTATTACATGGATCCGGAGATGTTTGAGAAGGCCGTCGATTCGTTAGAAGGGTACCCGGGTGGCGTGGGTGTGATGGGAGGCGAGCCTACGATTCATCCAAAGTTCAAAGAGATTTGCGAAATTCTGCGCAAGAAGATGCCTTTGGAGAAGCGTTTTTTGTGGACTTCCGGCTACAAATGGAAAGAGTATCGGGATATCATCCGCAAGACGTTCGCTGAGAATATTTATTACAATGACCATGAAGATGATACCCAGAAACATCAGCCTCTTTTGATTGCGATGGAGGACGTATTGGATGATCGGGTTTTCATGCGTTCTTTGATTGATAAATGCTGGATACAGGAAAAATGGTCGCCTTCGATCAATCCGAAAGGCGGGTTTTTTTGTGAAGTTGCCGCGGCCATGGATATGCTTTTCGACGGACCGGGCGGATACCCTCTAGAAAAGGGCTGGTGGAAGAGGTCGGTGGAGGATTTTGAGGATCAGATCAACAGGTACTGCTTTCGGTGCAGCGCCGCCCTGCCTTTGCCGCCTTTCAATAACCAGAAAGGGGATGAATTGATTTCCGTATCGAATTACGCCAAATTACAAAAGATCTGCAGCCGCAAATTCCGGGAGTCGAAGGTTCGGCTTGTTGATACAAAATATACGAAAGAACAAATCCTCGAATGGAGCAAGGATTGGAAGCCGTGGGTTTATACCGGCGAAGAGGGCCGCAAGACCCTGTATGATCTTTACGGACGGTGGCATGGGTTTTGGGTTACGCAGGGCAAGAAAAGCCGCAAACGCAAGAAGAAACAACAACAGGCTAAAGCATAACGATCTTGGATAATCGGATTCCCTTAAAAAACAAGAAACGCTTGGCTTTGGTTTTCCAGCGGAATTCCCGGGTTGCGATGGGGGAGCGCTGCATGGAGGTCCTGCGGCGCGATCCGCTTCTTGAGCTGTGTCAATTTGATGTGCAGGAGATTCAATCGGTCAAAGGGGGTTTTGATTTTTGCATCCGCTTTGACGACGGAGATTATACGGTTGAGATGCCTCGGCACTTGCGTCCGGCCGCTTGGTGGATTTCCGACACCCACCTCAGAAAACCTTATAAGAAAATCAGAAGACAGGCCAGAGATTATGATGCGCTTTTCCTGGCGCAAAAAGACGATATCCAGCGGTTGAAAAGAGATGCCGGAGTTACAGCCTATTGGCTGCCGTGGGCTGCCGATGCACTGAAACCCGGGCAGGTTTTTCTGGGCGATGAGCAACGTCTTTATGATATCTGTTTCATCGGCACGGAAGGAAAATACAGTCTGCGAAAAGTTGTTATCGAGACACTCAGGCATTATTATTCCAATTCTTACATCGGTCGCGCCGAACGCGAACAATTGTACGATTTTTACTCCAAAGCTAAGATTGTCGTCAATTATCCTATCCATAATGATATCAACGCGCGGTTCTTTGAGGCCATGGGGGCGGGGGCCATGCTCTTGACGTATCGAGTGGAAGGAAACGGCATCAGCGAGATCTTTGAAGAAGACAAGCATCTGGTTATGTTTGACGATATTCTCGGTGAAATGAGGCAAAAGATTGACTTTTATCTGGCGCATCCGCAACAGCGGATGGAGATTGCAAAGAATGGCTTTGATCTCGTTAATGGCCGGCATACCTATCAAGACCGTCTCAAGACACTATTTAAGACCATAGGCATAGCGTTGTCGGAGGGTTTTTAGCTTGTATCGCATATCCGTTGGGATGGAATCGAAGTTTAGCCTGTTTTCGCCTTTTTGGTTTTACAGGTCCAGATACGAAGAGTGGTTTATCGTCCGTATCTTTGGTATCTATTACTGGTTCCATGAAAAGAAAAAGAAATCCGGCGCGAAGGCGCCGGGACGCGCTTAAAGCAATGCAAAAGAAGGCCATATGAGCGATCAGAAAATCGTCGACCCAAATCTCTACGACGCGGATTATTATTATCATGATAACGAAGGATGCCATGAATACGCATGCGGGTTGGAGGCCGCTATTCATCCGAAATATAAACATGTTTTGGAGATTGCTTGTCCTCGGGGAGGCGATGAGATCCTGGATGTTGGCTGTGGGAGAGGAGAATTGTTATATTATTGCGCAAAAAGAGGCGCCCATGTCTTGGGGTTGGATTACAGCAAGGCAGCTATTGATATCGCCAGGCAAACGATCCAGATGCTGCCCGTTGAGATGAGGCCTTTTGCCAAAGCTGAGATGGGTGATGTCGCCGACCATAATTTTTCCCACCGCTATGATCTGATTTTTATGCTCGATGTTTTTGAGCATATGAACGACGACCAGCTGGAGCGGACGTGTGAGAAATTCAAGAAGATCCTCAAAGAAAAAGGAAAGATCGTCATTACGACCCCGAATCTGTATTATGAAAAATACCTTCAACCGCTTAAAATGGCGTTGGATCTTCCGTTCCGATTTTTAAAATGGACATTCCGGGTCATAAGGGGTAAGTATCGGCCCAAAAGTGCCGGAGAATTCCTAGAGAATGCGTTAAAGGTCAGGGTTGTTGGAAGAGGCGAGGCCGGCAAGGCCTTGCATGTGAATGTTTCCACGCCGCGCAAGATCAGGGCTATGCTTAAAGATTTTAAAGTGGCTATCTGGTGCGAAGATCCGTCGTGGGCGCCCATCAGCCTTATCACAAAAAAATGGTGGGGCAGGCAGATTGTTGCTATCGCGCAGTGCAAATAATTTTTTGGTCCAAATGTTTCATAATTGGAATATAAAATTTATAAAATGAAACAAAAGGAGGAATTATGAAAAGTTGGCGAAGTGCAAAACGATGGGGTGTATTTTTGATTTTGAGTTTTCTGTGGACATCGGAAGTGCCAGCGGCGATTCCGCGAGCGATTAATTATCAAGGGCGCTTGACGGATTCAAGCGGGATCCCTTTAACAGGCGCCTATGATGTTACGTTCAAGATTTACGATGCGCAAACAGCCGGAAATCTATTGTGGCAGGAGACGCATGTCGGCGTTGTCGTGGACAAGGGGTTGTTTAATGTGGTTCTGGGATCCGTTTCTGGCTTGAATATTGTTTTTGACAAGCCGTATTATCTTGAGATCAAAGTTGGTAACGAGGTTATGGTTCCCAGACAGCAAGTCACAAGCTCCGGTTATGCCATACGGTCGGAGATCGCCGATGATTCTGTTAAGTTTTTGGGCAAAGGCTTGGGTGATTTCGTGCTTTCCGGCGATATTACGACACTACCGACAGCCAATAAAGCGGTGAAGCTCGACGGCAATGCGAAACTGCCTGCCACGGCCTTGAAGACATTTGACAGCGGTTGGTTCGCGGTCGTCCGTAACGCAGCTTATCTGAAGACGCATAACCTGGGGACAACGAAATGTATTGCCGTCGGTTATCTTGCTGAAAATAGCGATGGATCCGGCAGATTTGCCTGGGGGCTGGGACAGAATCAGCAGTATGGCGGCGGCGTTTTTATCGCCGAGATGACACCGACGACTGTAACTATACGGACCGATCCCGATCATCTAGGTAGTGTCAGAGACAAAAATGGCAATGCCTGGAATCCGACGTCTGGTTACGTAAGGATCGTTATGTGGGCATTGGAATAATAGAGAGATAAGCGTTAAACAGTTGTATTAACAAGGAGGAAGGAGTATGTCTCTTGAAATCAAGGTCAATAGGATCCATCGCCTGGATCCGCAAATCAGGAATATCAAGGCATTCGCGGATATCGAAATCAGTGGTGCAATTCTTGTCAAGGGGTTGCAGGTGTTGGATGGCAGGAATGGTCTGTTTGTTTCTATGCCGCGGCAAAGGGGTAAAGATAACAAATGGTATGAAACAGTCAGGACGATGACGCCGGAAGCGAAAGATAAAGTGATGTCTGCTGTTTTGGAGGCATATGGAGTAAAGACGAGCGAATGACTAAGAGAACTTGAGAGATTCTCTGTTTAAGTGTCCAGAATTAACCCTGCAACGGATGGATTTTTGTAATGTTATGAGGCAGAGGGTTTGATTCCGTCTGATGCGCGATTGAGGAGGATGCGGCGATGCAAACAGATAAGGCAGCGATATTGAAAAGGCTCCAAAACAGACGAAATGTGCTCAGAGAGAAGCTTAAAAAACATTTTAGTCTGGCTGTTTCTCAGCGGGATTATAAGGAGTTTGAAAAGATAGTTGATGAGCTTGATGAGCTGAGAATAAAGATTCGTTCTTTAAAAAGGGAGAATATCGATGATAAAGGGTAGGGTTTTGATAAAAGAATTGGGCCTTGCCGGCGTATTTTTAATCATGATGGGATTTTGGGTGTATTGTTATGTCTATGCCGGCGGTTTTGAGCGTCTTGATTCAGGGGGATTGGAGGGACGCAAACCTTTGTCGATTAGTTCGGACGAAACGGGAAATCAGGTTGTTTGGGTCGGGACCGATGGAGGTATTTTTAGGAAGGAACTTTCGAAAAACGGAGCATGGCAAAAGATTGTATTAGAGGATGTTGCCGACGTTCGTGTCAACCGTATAGAATTTTGTTCGTATGTGCCTTTTGGATATGCCGCTACTTCGAAAGGGGTGTATGAGATAGATCCCGTTTCTCTTTTGACCCGCAAGATATATTCCAGCAACCAGGATGTTGAAAACGAATGTTTTGGTGTGGCAGTTGACGCCGGGCAGAATATTTATATCGCCACAAAAGGAGGTCTCTTGACGAGACCCAGGAAGGGAAAAAGATGGACAAAAAGCATTGCTGTCTTGGGGAACAAGACGATTGATTATGTGTACGCCGCAGGGGCAGTCCTTTATGCCGCGGCGTCCGACGGGCTCTATCGATCGAGAGACAAAGCAAAAACATGGGAAAAAGTTTTTTCTTTGAATACGGGTTCAAGTCGTGAGGAAACGGCTGAAGATGAGGAAGAAAACGCCGAGGAAGATGTATCTAATCGTATTTATGCAGCCATGGGGGAGGAGGGGGTACCGTCCACGATTTATCTGGCAACATCGGTTGGGGGATTTCGGAGTCGGGATGAAGGAGAAATTTGGGAGTCGTTGCCTCTGACAGGATTGGATTCAAAAGGTATTCTTGATTTGGTTCTGTCTGTATCTCGAGGGGCGCTGTATGCTGTGACAAAAAACGGTGTGTTTCGAATGGATGGAGATGGTTGGTCCGCGGTCGCTCCATTAAATGCTTGCCATGGCCTGGCTTTGATTAATGAAAGGATTTTCGTCGCAACGTCTATGGGGATTTATGCTTTTGAAGTAAATGATGACGATGACAAAACCAGGATCTCTGCAAACAAAGATACCAAGCAAGATTCTGGGCGCGAACCGACTGTCCAGGAAGTCCAGCAAATGGTCATACGATATTGCGATGTCAGCAATGACAAGATTGCTTCTTGGCATAAAGAGGCCAGAGTTAAAGCGTTTTTGCCAGATTTGTCGTTTGGGTATGGCAATAATGTCTATGGATCTTATAATGGGATCTTTGCCGTCGGTCCTAACGATTGGCAGGTGAATCTATCCTGGGAATTGGGTGATTTGATATATTCTTCCGATCAGACAAGTATTGATGTGCGTTCACGTTTAATGGTGCAGTTGAGGAATGATGTGCTCGCTGAGGCAACGCAATTATATTATGAACGAAAAAGACTTCTGCTTGAGCTTTCCGACGGTTTTTTAAACCCGGAAGACCTTTCTAAAAGAAAAATCAGGCTTGAAGAAGTTTCTGCACTTCTCGATCGGTTGACAGGAGGAACTTTTTCAAAAGTTTTAAAAAGCTTACCTTAGTTTTTTCAAGAGTATAACCCTCTGATTTTTCTTGACTTACCTCACATATGTTTGTATAATTTATTTTCTTAGATTTTTATTTAGGAGCAAAGATTATGCCCAGGTTGATGGTGGTTGATGACGAAGAAGACGTCAGGGAATACCTCAAGAGTTATTTCAAAAGGCGCAAGATTGACGTTGTGACAGCCGAGAGCGGCGAAGAAGCCCTGAACCTTCTTAAAAACCTGGATCCTGATTTGATGCTTTTGGATATCCGGATGGGGGGCATCGACGGCATTGAGACATTGCGCAGGATGAGGGAAGCCGGAAAACAGACGAAAGTAATCATGGTAACGGGTGTCGAGGAGCAAAAGATATTGGATCGTCTGGCTGAATTCAATGTCTTGGCTTGCGTGCATAAACCTTTGATGCTCGATGAGCTTGAAAAGCAGGTATTGCAGAGAATCGTTATCGATCCTTAAACATCTATGTCGATGCTCAAGAGAACGTTGTCATTGTTGATCGTTGCCGCGATCATCATCCCGCCCCAGGCCGCCTTTGCTTTTTCTCCGACTTCCCAGTATCTCGTAGAGACAGCCGTGACGTATTACAGCATGGGCTGTTATCAGGAAGCTCTGCATGAATTCAACAAGGCGCTTCTTGTCGATCCGGAGAATGCCGATGCCCAATATTATATCTCTAAAATAAATGCGACAAATGAAACGGTGGGTTCGTCGCGTAGCGCCATCATTGCCGAAATGCTGGATGCGCAGGAGGGCGCGGCATCCCAAAAGCGGGTCCAGGCAAGCCGCGAAGAGATTGTCAACCGTCAATTAGCGGAGTTTTCAAGAAAGCCGGGATCCGAAGCGGCGCCATCTGGCCGAGGGGCACGGTATGCCGGCGAAGAGGGCCAGCAGATTTCGGATTATGCGGCTATTTCAGGTGAATATCAGGCGGCCATGGGAGTGCGGTCGCCGGATGAGTTTATCTGGAAAGAAGCCAATGCCGATTTGAATGAGCGTAACTACCGGATTCTTTTTAGCGATACGCGTTATAACACGTTTGACCCCGCCATCTATGATCGCCTTCGTTTTATCATCGACACCAAGCCTCAGTCAGTTTCGGACGGTTCGTTGACGGCCCACACCAATCTGACGATTGATCCTTGGAGTTTTACAGGGAAGTCCGACAAGTTCACGGTCACCGGCGCAGGCGGCGATGCCGTCGAGGTGGAATTGAAATACTGGTCGAATACCGGCAAGACCATTAATGAAATCTACAACACGTTGAGGAACGGCGACGGCCTGGCTTTACCGGAAATCAAGGTGATCGACGGCATGACATCCCCAACGACCGTCACCTCTACCTTCAAGAATACCTTTACCATCCCATCCCAGAAGATCGATCGGACTTTTATGCCCATCAGGGAATTCTGGCTGGATTATAAGGAAGAACCCTTGAGTTTTCGGTTTTTTCCCATGGGCTTCCAGGATCAGGCGTTGACAAGCGACGATCCTCTGAATGTTTCCAATCATCATACGTGGTGGGAGGAGAGTCCTTGGCTGGCGGATTGGAAGCCGGGACAGTTGAATGCCGGCGCCACGCCCGTTGATTTTACAAAAGGCCAATGGGACGATTCTCTGGCATTTTACACCCGCGACAGCGACGGCGTTCGCCTCACGGCTTTGAGAGGCGGAACGCTGGTCTATGACGGCATTGATTTTAAATTAAGATCCACCATTGCCAGTCCCAAGAACCTCTGGGCGGATTATGACCAGTTCGAGACCTACGCGGCGGCAACAAGGATGACGTATGATCTTTCGTATAATGTCGGCATTGGTTTTACGCATGCCGGACATTACGGCTTTAATGAGAGTAATTTAGACGGCTTGAACAATGTCTTTTCCTTGGACGGCAAGATGGAGCCGGTCGTCGGCACCAAGTTCATGATCCAGGCGGCGACATCGGAATCTTCTTACGACCTTTCCGACGATGTTTATGAAACCCATAAAAGCGGCCAGGCGTATTTTGTTTCCATGGTCAACAGATGGCCCTCCGAAGATCTTTATGAGCAGGATTACGGTGTCATCAGGCGCAGCCAGGATGAGACGTGGTTTTTGAAGAGCCGGTTGCGTGCTGTCCGCATGGCCCAGGGGTTCGATGCAACCTTGTCCAATTACAGCCAGACGAGGGATGATGAATACTGGTCTCGTCATATTTCTTTCCGCAAGCACCCGTTGTACATTTACACGGGCCTGACCAAACCCATGAAGTTCGAGGATATCGAGGCCTTCGCCATCGGCGACGGCATCGACAGCGGCCGTTCCGTCGTCAGCTGGCGGCTGGAGGGGGAAAAGAAAATATTCGAGCATTATCTCAAAGGCCTCTTTGATGTCCGTAATGTGCATAATTCCCAGACGGGCAGGTTCATCGAGAATGTCGCGCGTCTCCAGATGGAATATCCCGTGACGGATAAATTAATGACAAAATTCCTTGGCATCCGTCACAATCTGCACAAGACGACGGCGGACGTGGACCCATTCATTTATAACGAAGACCTGGATGCGTATGTGGTGAATTCTTCGATCGTCGGCGGACAGGACCCTTCCCTGGGAACCGTTTCCGTAGGCCTGGAATACCAGGTGAATGAAATGATTGCCGTGAATACGGTATACGAGCATACCAACGACTCGACGGTGGCCACGGACAATTATCCCCGGGGCCTGTTCAATGATTCCAGCTATACGACCTATGTCGAGAACGGAAAGGTTTACCGTGAGGCCATCCCCTTTCTTTACAGCCAACAGTATTTTCCCCTGCCTCCCTACGACTACTTTGATATTTATAAATTCGGATTTAGCTTCCAGCCTACTCCCCAGCTGGAATTCTATCTCGATCTTGCCATGAACCAGTTCGAAGAAGCCGGCCAGATCGACGACAACATGAACCATTACGGCCTGGAGATCGCCTACGTCCCTACGGCCAAGCTGTCGTTTTTGTTCAAGTATGTCTATTCCCGCTGGATCGATATGCTGATGCTGAACGCGGCAGGGGAGAGGATCTTCGAGTGGCACAACAATTTTTTCCTTGAGACGCGCTATAAGATGGAAAAAAGTGCGGAATTGATCTTCGATTACGGTGTCGGCGGTATCACGCCGCTGGGGTCGTCTACTTACGATCCTTTCGGCGGTTCGCTCGCGGTACTGGACACCCAGCATATTTTTAGGTTATATTATAGAAAGAGGTTTTGAAGGGTCCGCTCACGCTTAACAGCTTGGTTGCCTATGAGGGTCAATTATAAAAAAGAACTGGAAGAAGCGGCGAGGAACATGATCCTTGTCCATAAGCCGCATACCCTCATCCGCATGATCCTGCGGACGATTGTGCGCAAAGTTAAGATCGAACACGCAGGTACCCTTCTTTACGAAAAAACCCGCAACAGCTATATCGTTACCATCACCCGCGGCCAGATCGGCGCAAAATTGCCGGCGGGCTTTATTCGCTTGGATCCCGATGCGCCGATCATCCGCTTTTTCCGCCACAAAGAAGCATACCTCAGTTTTTTTGAAGACGGCGCCTTGATCCTTAGCCGCGTTAATTATCTCCTGCAGAAAAAAGAGCTTTTCCGCAATGATCCGGAAACGGAAAAGCTCCTGATTGCCATAAAATTTCAAATGAAGAGTTTCGATGCCGTTGTGAGCGTGCCATGTTATTTCCAGAACGATCTTCTGGGTGTCCTGATGCTGGGAGAGAAGGTCAGCAAGAAATGTTTCAAGGACGAGGAAATCGATTTTTTTATCGCCTTGGCCAACGATGTGGCCATGGCCCTGCGCAATGCCTTCCTTTTCGAGGATCTGCAGCTGGAGATCGAGCGCAATAAACGTCTGTTTTTTGAGACGACGATGGCGTTGGCGGCGGCGATCGACGCCAAAGACCATTATACGCGCGGGCATACCAGCCGGGTGACGGAATACAGCCTGGCGATCGCCAAGTTGATTGCGGCCGATGCCAATGGAAGGAGCGACGATAAATTCTTCGAGGAGCTTCATATCGCCAGCATGCTTCACGATATCGGTAAAATCGGCGTGCCCGAGTCTATCTTGAACAAAAACGGTCCCTTGACGGAAGAAGAACGCAAAAAGATCAATGAACATTCCCTCATCGGCGCGACGATCTTGGGCCCCATCAAGAATCTGGATGGAGTGATTCTGGGCATCAAGCATCATCATGAGCGCCATGACGGCAGGGGGTATCCGGAAGGCTTGGGCGGTGAGGCTATCCCTTATGTCGCCCGCATTATTTCCGTGGCGGATTCTTTTGATGCGATGACAACAGACAGGCCCTATCGTAAAGCTTTTACGCGGGATTATGCGATCGTGGAACTTGAGCGTTGCAGCGGTTCCCAGTTTCATCCTCAGATCGTTAAGGCGGCCGTGACCTTGTACAAAAGGGGGGAGCTTAAGTGAGCGCGATCCAGAATAATGACCGTTACATCGGTGCATTATTGGTTAAAGACGGCGTCATTACAGAGGGAGACCTGCAAAGGGGTCTGGATGAACAAAAGAAAAACTGCGATTTTCTGTGCACGATCCTCGTACGGCTGGGGATGGCCAGCGAAGAAAAGATATTTTCTATCCTGTCTCTCCAAATAGGCGTCCCTTATTTAAGTTTAAAAGAACTTGCCATCGATCCGTTCATTGTCAATCGGCTGCCCGGCCATTTGGCGGCTTCTTGCCGTTGCCTGCCGGTTAAAGAGGTCGGCGGAACGATGTATGTCGCCATGGCGGATCCCCTGGATTCCCGGGTGATTGATGAGATCCGCAGCTACCTGGGAGTTGAACGCATCAAGGCCTTCCTGACAGGGGATGACGACTTGAGGTCGGCTCTCCAGAAATACTACCACCTTCCTTAAAACCCACAAATTATCTTGACAATTAGGGAATATAGTCATATACTTAACTTTATAAATAGTTAAGTTAATTAACTATTAGAGAGGTTAAATATGACCCAAGAATCCTTAAAGGAATTCACCCGGCAGATGAGTCAGTTGATGCCGACGATCATGAGGGGGATCCTGAAACGCCATGCCGATGAGGTGACCAGCGGAGAGATCACTATCTCTCAGTATCTTGTCATGGAGATGTTGAAGCGTAAGGGGGCCATGAAGATGACGGAGATCGCGCTGGAGATGGGGATCACGTTGCCGGCAGCCACGGGATTGATTGAGCGGCTGCACGGCACGAAGATACTGGACAGGTTGTATGATCAGGATGACCGTCGGGTGGTCCGCATCCATTTGACGCCCAAAGGCCGCAAGCTTTTTTTACAGCTCAGCCGCAAAAGGGAAAAGATGGTCGGGCATATTTTTGGCAAGATCAGCGAAGAAGAGAGGCAGACCTACTTGAAGATTTTAAGGAAGATACGAGATGTCATTTATGAGAAACTCTAAATCAGCCGCCCTTTTTTTATTGTTCTTTTTTTGGGGGACCATATCTTGTCTGGCTGCAGAGAAACAGGAACAACGAAAGCCCGCAGTTCCGGATAAGGAAGAGTTCATCAAAACAGCCAAGCAAAAGAAGACGTTGACGTTGAGCGTCTATGACTGTATTCTTCTGGCTTTGAAAAATAATTCCGAGATCAAGATCGCCAGCGTCAACCCAAAAATCAAGGCCGATGACGTCCGTATTGCCTGGGCGGAGTTCGAGCCGACCTTGAATCTTGATTATATGCTGACAGACACTACGGAACAGGCGGCGAGCACGCTTTTGGGCGCCGGGGTCTCTGCGTCCAGGGAACTGAATCTCGACCTCAACGTCTCCGGGAAATTGATCACCGGCACCGAGTACAGCCTTGATTTTTTAAATAGCAGAGATTCCAGCAACTCATCGTTTCAGACGATAAATCCTTCTTATACCACGGAGCCGAAAGTGACGATCACCCAGCCCTTGCTCAGAGGGTTCGGCATCGCGGTCAACAAGGCAGATATTTCGATCGCCGCCAATGATGAGAAAGTCTCTGGGCAGAACCTGAAGAGCATCGCCATGGACATCATCACAAAGACCAAGACGGCTTATTATGATTATTTTTACTATCGCGAGGCCTATAAGATCGCGGACAATTTCGTGCAGATGGCGTTAGACCTATTGAGGATCAACAAGCTTCGGTACGAAAAAGGCCTTGTAAGTTCCGTGGACCTTCTTGAGACAGAGACGGCCGTCTTGACGAGGCGCAGGTCTTTGATCTTGGCTGAGACGGAACTGAAAAAAGCCGAGGATGAGTTGAAATACGTTACAAATATCGTAGATGATCCCCGGATGTGGAATGCGGTCGTTGCGTTGACGGATGAACCGCTGTTTGACGACCAGGAAGTCGATCTCGTCGACAGCCTTGTAGCTGCTTTCAAAAACAGGCCCGACTATGAGGCCAAGCAAATCGAACTGAAAAACAAAGACATCAGGATCAAAGTGACCAAGAACGCCCTGTTTCCTACTGTTGATCTGATCGGCAGCTTCGGGCTGAACGGCCTGGGGACGGACTATCCTGACAGTCTGTCGAATATCAGCTCGGATTATAAGGATTGGAGCGTCGGGGTTTCTTTGAGTCTCCCTTGCGGCGCCGGAGAACGGGCGGATTATAATAAGTCCATCCTGGAAAAGGCACAGGGATTGATGGAGCTCAAGAGGCTGGAACAAAGTATCATTCTGGATGTCAGGGATAAGGTTAGAGGGGTTGACTTGGCCATACAGCAGGTGGAGGCGTCTCAATTGGCGAAAGAGTCTCAGTGGAAGAACTATGAGGCGCAGAGGGAGAGGTATGCCGCAGGCCAGATCTCCACGCATGATATGCTTGATTATCAGGATAAATATGCCAGGGCGGACCTCGATTATCTTAAAAGCCTGATCGACTATAACATTGCCTTGGTCGATTTGGATAGGAGCGAAGGTTTGACTTTGATGAACAATAATGTGAAGTTAGAAGGAGCAAAATGAACAAGATGCGCGACATCCATAGAGTTTTGTGCGTATGTATGGCAATAGGCCTTTTTGCTATCGCCGGCTGCGGGTCTAAAAATGCGGAAGCCGTCAAAGAAAAAGAGGTCATTCCGGTCAAGGTGATGAAGGTAGAGACAAAAGATCTGGAGAAGACCCTTGATTATGTAGGTAATATCAAAGCGAAAGACGAAGCCGGCGTTTACCCCAAGGTCAGCGGGAAAATCATAGAGAAAGTCAAAGAGGAAGGCAGCCCCGTTAATAAGGGGGATGTGATTGCATATATCGACAGGGATGAAGTTGGTTTTACGTTTGAAAAGGCGCCTGTCGAGAGTCCGTTGACGGGAGTCGTCGGCAGGATCAATGTCGATATCGGCGCCAATGTAGAGCCGACAACGCAGATAGCTTTTGTCGTGAATATGGAAAAGATGGAGATTGATCTGGATATCCCTGAAAAATATCTGCCCTTTGTTGCCCTTGGGCAGGAGGCAAAGATCGCGGTCGACGCCTATCCGGATGCAGTCTTTGTAGGCAAGGTGACGCTGATCAGTCCGGTGGTGGATTTAGAGACCCGCAGCGCGCCCATTGAAATCACCATTGACAATAAAGACGGGCGTCTGAAATCCGGAATGTTTGCCGATGTTGGGCTTATCATTGAAGAGCACAAGAACGTCCCGGTCGTTCTTAAAGAGGCCCTGATGGGAAAAGGGGACAACCTTTATGTTTATGTCGTCGAAGATCATAAGGCTTCGATGAAGATCGTCAAGGCGGGCATCCGCTACGGAGAATTAGTGGAGATTACAGAAGGCGTCAAGAGCGGTGATGTCGTGGTGGTGATGGGGCAGCAGAGGTTGCATGACGGCGTTTCGGTCGAGACCGAGGAGTTGAAATGAGTCTTCCTGAATTTGGAGTCAGAAAACCCGTCAGCAATCTGATGATATTCAGCGCCATCATCATTCTGGCTTTTTACAGTCTGACGAGGATCGGCATTGACATCATGCCGGAGATTGAGCCGCCGATCATTTCCGTTATCGCCGCTTATCCGGGTGCCAACCCGCAGGATGTCGAGATCAAGGTGACGGAACCGCTGGAAAACCAGCTGGCTACGACACCCGGATTGGAGAAGATTACATCGCGTTCCATGGAAGGAGCTTCTGTTATTTCTTTGAAGTTCAAGTGGGGGACAAACCTGGACGAGGCATCTAACGACATCCGGGATCGCATCGAACAGGCCAAACGTTATTTGCCTGACATCCCCGATGAGATGGATAATCCGTTTCTCTATAAGTTCAACACAGCCAATATTCCCATCGTTTTCTTCGGCATCACGGCCAACCAGACTTATCCTGAGCTTTACGACCTTATCGATAATTCGATAGGCGACGCCCTGAGACAGCTGCCGGGCGTCGGGACGGTCAATCTTTTTGGCGGTCTTCAGAGACAGATCAATGTGTGGATCGACAGGGAGCGGTTGGAAGGATACGGTTTTTCCATCCTGGACATAACAAATGCGCTTGATAAGGAAAATATCACCCAGCCTGTCGGCAACATCAAAATGGGCTTGACGGATTATCTCCTGCGCCTTCCGGGAGAATTTGCGACTCCCGATGAGATCAATTCCGTCATCCTGGGTAAGAACGGCGGCAAGATCGTTTTTCTGAAAGACGTCGCGCGCGTTGAGGACGGCTTCAAAGAAGTCACGATGATCGTACGTATCAACAGGAGTCCCGGGCTTCTGATGCAGGTGCAGAAGCAGACAGGCACCAACACGGTCGAGGTGGCTGAGCGCGTCAAGAAGAAGATCGCGGAACTCGAGAAGACGCTGCCCTCCGATGTGCATATGCAGATTATTTTTGATACTTCCGAAGATATCATCAATTCGGTCAATAGCTTGACGTCTTCTGTTTGGGTGGCTATTGTTTTGGTTATTTTTGTCGTGTGGTTTTTCCTGAGGCAATCTACTCCCAGCATGATCATCGCTTTGACAATTCCTTTTTCTCTTCTGATCACCTTTATCTATCTATTTTTAAGCGGTAAGACCATCAATACGATCAGCCTTTCTTCCGTTGCCATTGCGAGCGGTATGGTCGTGGATAATGCCATCGTCATCGTTGATAATATTCATCGCCGCCTGGAAAAGGGGAACAGACCGCAGGAAGCGGCGATCTTTGGAGCCAACGAGATGTTCTTGGCCATCGCCGCCTCAACGATGACAACCGTTGTGGTCTTTTTGCCTATGTTGTTCATTTCGGGCGTTGTCGGTATCATGTTCGGCGAATTGGCGATCATTGTTATCGTTACCCTTCTGGCATCTCTTTTCACGGCCGTCACTTTCAGCCCGATGCTTTGTGCCAAATGGTTAAGAGCAAGTTCTGCGTCGCAGAAAAAACAAAGCATCTTCGCGAAGTTTTATGATTTTTCCGAGAAGATCTTTACTTCATGGGAAAATTTCTATGCTCATGCTCTTGAGCGATGTCTGAGGTACAGGAAGTTTACCCTGCTCGGTTTTTCCGTTGTGTTTGCATGCAGTCTTCTTTTGGCGCCTTTCGTGGGGAATGAGTTCATTCCCGAGGAGGATTCCGGCGACGTCAGGGTGACGGTTGAGCTTCCTATCGGAACCCGGGTCGAAGAGTCTGACAAGGTGGCAAAAAGAATCGAGGATATTTTTGTCAATGAGGTGCCGGAAAGACGATATCTATTCGTCAGGAGCGGCCAGGCAGCTGGTATCGGCAGGACGTCGGGGCAGGCGGCCGGAAGCCATGTTGTTTCTGCCGGCGTCAAACTTGTGTCTAAAACAGAACGAAAACGTTCCGTCAAGGAAGTCGGCCAGGTTGTCCGAAAGCAGATTGCCAAGATTCCAGGGGTTCTGAAGGTTGATATCACGACAGGTAATCCTTTGGGGCAGTTGATCACGGGAACGGGGGGTAAGAGCATCCAGGTTGAGATCATCGGTCATTCTTTTGAGGCGACGGATGCTGTTGCCAACCAGCTCAAAAATATCATGGAGAAGGTCTCCGGCGCTGTCGATGTTTCCATCTCGCGCGAGCTGAAGCGGCCTGAGCTGGTCATCAAGGTCGACAGGGAAAAGATAGGGGCCCTTGGGGTTGATATGGAGACAGTTGCCGACAGCATTAAGACCTATATCGAAGGTTCTGTGGCGACAAAATACCGCGAGAAGGGGGAGACTTACGATATTTATGTCAGGCTGGAGGAGTCCAATCGCAGAAAGATTGAAGACGTTGAGAATCTGGCCATCACATCGCCTTATTCCGGCAAGCAGATAAGACTGGGCAATATCGCGGCGATTTCGGAGACCGTTGGCCCTGAAGAGATCGAGCGCCAGAACCGCGAAAGAGTGGTGCGTGTTTCCTGCAATACTTTTAATAGGTCTTCCGGGAAAGTCATAGAGGATATCAAAAGGGAGGTAGACAAGATGGTATTGCCGGCCGGCATCTATATAAATTTCGGCGGCGAGGCGGAAGAACAAGCCAAGGCTTTTAGGGATCTGGCCCTTCTTTTGGTTTTGGGTATTATCCTTGTTTATATGGTTATGGCGGCTCAGTTCGAATCTTTGTTGGATCCTTTTATTATCATGTTTGCGGTGCCTTTTACATTTACGGGCGTTATTCTCGGTCTTTTGGTGACCCATAGTACATTGAACGTTATCAGTTTTCTTGGCGTTGTTATGTTGATGGGTATTGTCGTCAATAATGCCATCGTTTTGATCAGTTATATCAATATCCTGCGCGCCCGCGGGATGTCGATGGAACAGGCCATCACCCAGGGCGGCAAAGAGAGGCTGCGGCCCGTCCTGATGACGACGATCACGACTCTTGTCGGCCTCCTGCCGTTGGCTCTTTCGAGAGGCGAGGGTTCGGAGAGCTGGCAGCCTTTGGGCGTGACTATGGTCGGGGGGCTACTGGTGTCTACGTTTATTACGATGCTTTTTGTCCCTACGCTGTATGCCGTTTTTGAGAATAGGCTCAAGAAGAATGGAGGGGCGAAACCATGAATCCAGTTAGACAAAGTTTTCGATGGGATGATGTGAGGACTGAGTTGCAGGAGTGCTAAAAGAGGAAGTTTCGGCGAACAGAGAGAAGGTGGTGGAGATATGTCGAACGGGATGAGGATGGTCATGATCTGTTATAACGAAGCCATCGACGCCGAGGTGATGGAGGCCTTGCGTGTGTGTTCTTTAAAAAATTATACAAAGGTTATTGGTGTTTTCGGCAGCGGAGAGGCCTCGGGGATTCACCTGGGAAATGATATCTGGCCCGGGAAAAATAACATCCTTTATGTGGTCTGCGAAGACAAGGAAAGTGCGCACCTCTTGGCTTGTGTCAAAGAATTGCGCAAGCAGATCGGAAAAGAGGGCGTCAAAGCGTTCGTCCTTCCTCTGGAAGATCTTAGCTGAAATGCTAAGATCTCTACTCTTGTTTTGCGGGTCGTCGATTTCCGCGACCTCCGAGCATAAGCAAAATTCCTTTTACAAAAGTTTATTTAGTGAGTAAACTATTTTTGTGCGTTTCGCTTCTCATTCAGTCCTTGTTTTTGAGGAGGTAAGCTTTTTTGCAAGATGTTCGTCTAAATAGATACAAGGATCTCTGGGTGTTTGTGGCAAAAAAGGAGGAGGTATGAGAAAAAGACTGATTTTGCTGTGCATGAGCGCAGGTGTCTTGTGTTTGACGGGCACCTTGGCTATGGCGCAGGAAGATGAAGAGACCTCTAGCTCCGGTACGAATTGGAAACAGGAAATCAGCTCTGATAAGCAGGGGGTGCAAGAGCAGCGGGCGGAAATCAAAGAGAATGCCCAGGCTTCCAGGCAGGAAGAAAAAAACCTGCGGGATCAAATCCACCAGGCCATGCAGTCCGGCGATTATGAGACGGCCAAGCAGCTTCGTCAGCAGCTTCATGAAGTTCATCAGGGGAATATCCAGCAACGCCAGCAAGATATGGAAGATTTGCAATCATCGCGCCAGGAATTGAAAGAAGACTTTAAGGGGGCGCGTGAGGAAAAGGGGGGTCGGCCTCCGAGAAGAGGGCCCGTTGGGGAGCAGCCGCCAAGCGGTCAGGTGTCTTCAGGAGAAGGGACGCCAGGACCGCAAGGACCGGAAGGGGGTTATAGACATCGTCCACCCAGAGAGTTTCGTGAGGGCCCCCGTGATTTGAGGGAAGACCGTAGGGACAGAAGAGAAGATGTCCGCGACCGGCAGGAAGACAGATGGGACAAGAGGGAAGATATCCGTGACCGCAAGGAGGATGTTCGTGATCGCAGGGAAGACGCCTGGGATGCCAGGCACAATCCCCCTAAAGGCACGGAGGCTTGGAAGAGAGATAAAATGGAAGACATCCGCGACCGGCGGGAGGATGTAGTGGACCGTCGCGAAGACAAGCGTGATCATAAAGAAGACAGGATCGATCGGCGCGAAGATAGGCGCGACAGGCATGAAGACGTGCGCGATAGGAAAGAAGATGTTCGCGACAAGCGGCATCATTCCGGAGGTCCTGCGAAAAAGGGGAGTCCGAAATCCATGTCTGGTAAAAATGACAAAAATCCCAAGAAGTACAAACCGGTTGAATAGTCCAAGAAACCAGACTAAAAACAAGAAAATATATAAATATATAATAATAGATAAGAAAAAGCCCCCTGAGGAACGAGGGGGCTTTTTCTTACCGAAGGCATTTACTTCTTGGCGGCGATTTCGTATAATATGTGCCTATGGAGATGAAAAAATTTGACCATAAAGGGTTCACACTGGTTGAGATCCTGATTGTTGTCGCCATCATTGTCACGGTGGCCGCCATCGCGATTCCCAATCTTGTCAGGGCTAGGATCAATGCCAATGAGGCATCTGCTGTGGCTTCTTTGAAAACGTTGACGTCCGCGGCAGAGGCTTTTAGGATGGCTCAGATGCCGGCAAGATTTCCAGGGAATCTAAGCGAAATGAGCGGGACAGAGCCGCCTTTTATTGATGTGGTTCTTGCCAGCGGCAATAAGTCTGGTTACAGTTTTGCTTGGACAGGGGGCACGAATATCTATTCCGTTGTTGCCGCACCCCAGACCCCCAATGTGACAGGTGTCCGGGAATTTTTCCTAGATCAATCCGGAGTCATCAGGGTCGGCAATACTTCTTCCGGAGTGCCTATCGAATAGCCTTTGCATAATCGAGATCATGGTTGGAAAAACGGCCTTTTTTAAGGCCGTTTTTTGTTGTATTTTTTGTTTCTTTTGTGGAACAAAAAAGCTATCAGACTATTTCTTAAAGACTGCTTGAAGGAGGCAGAAATTGAAAAAATAAGCGATTTTTTGGAAGGTCGGTGCAGCCTTAAAGAAATTATAACCTTTTGGTGTTTTTTGAAGGTTGTCTGTCCAGTTAAAATCATCCGGCATGATTTTCCTTGTTCCATCGATTTATATTTTTTCCTCATATTTTATCTCTATATTTTTGGTCTAAAGATTTTGGATAAAAGGGATATTTATCTGGCAAAAACTCAAGCTGGAAGCTCTAAAAACATCTTTATTTTACTGTAAAAACAAATCTCTACAAGTTCCTATAATGTATCTTATGTTAACTTGTGCATATATGCAAAATTGACGCATGCAATAAGGATTATAATGGGTTATGAAAAATGGTATTCCTGTACCTATTTTTTGTATTTGGTTTTACCGGGTCTTAATTCTTTTAAAATATGCCAAAAAAGCCATACTTTTTCTTACTCGGGATGAATTCCGGTCAGGACAGCCGGCGAGCTGGTCCAGCCGCCATATTTGGCGTTGATTTTATCCTGGGCCATGAGGAGGGGCTCCCTCCTTTTTTGTTCACAAACAGTAAGGGGGCTTCATCAGAAACGAGGATAGAGAGAAGAGTGGCGCCGATGGCCCTGGTGGGTCAAAAAGGCCATTTTTTTGGCCAAAAATGGCCCTAGCACGGGGTTTTAAGGGAATCCCCCTGCAGGGGGGGTTGTGTGTACGCGTCCCGGTAGAGACCTTGGCTTGTAAAAGACTCATTTCTGGAATTGAGTCATAGGCTGATTATGGTCTTTGCCTGGCATCTGTTTTTCTGACGTGTTAGGCGACCATTTCTGAAAGGATTCTGAGCTATGAAAAGACAATATTCCGGTCATAGATTTCACTTGATAATGCGTAGGAATAGTCTATGGATTTTTGAGGTTCGATTCCGTTGGTTCCGCCTTTTCTGTAGGTTGGATTGTCATCTGTCCGCAAGGCTTGGTATAACCAGCGCCAAACGGTCCTGCCGAAATTCGCAACAAGCATGTTTTCGGGCGTGGTTTTAAGCTGGTCACAGGTTGGGATTTCTAGACCGGCCAGATAGGCTGTTAATAATCGGTCCTATACCGCAAATTTTGTCTACCAGAAGATCCTGAATCAAGGGTATCCATGTTGCTTTCATCGATCGTGATTAGACCGTTCGGCTTCCTGATTTTTGTACCTAGCTTGGCCAGAATTCAAGTGGACGCGATGCCTATGGAACAGGTTAATCCAAAGAGACCTCCCTTATGCGTTTTTTATGGTTTTTCCAAGCCCCAGGAACGGTCCGAAAATGGGTTCCAGGCTGCGGATGTCCAGATCAATTAATCGATACTTACACATGGTTCTACAAAGGGTGAGGATTCCTGTAATAGATCGAATATTTTGCAGGAAACGTAAGCATATCTGGGAAGGAATCGTGATTCTTTGTGTTGGACGCTTGGGGCAGGTACCTGAAGAATACCACACATTTGTGTGGATATTAAGGCAAGCAAAGGAAGGCTTTATATTTATGCCCCCTCTCCTCTCTTTCTTTCAAAAAGCAAAAAGCCGCCTATTTGGCTGTATTCAGCATAAAATTAATCACGCGGTTGCTGACGCCTTCCTTGATCAGCGCGCTGACTTCTTCGGCTGTGAGCTTGAAGATGGAGCGCGTTCTGGCGATCCTGTCGATGATGACGTCGTCGTTGACCCCGGCCTTGCTCAAAACGATGATGTCTGAAATGCCAAGTTTCTCCTGATCTGAAAAGATCGCCTGTTTCGGCTGGACTTCGATTGTCTTGATGACGGTTTGCGTATAAACGCGAGGGTGCGGCCTGGGAGGCCAGTAATAATATCCGTGAGGATAGCGGCCGTAGTTGGTGTAGGAAAGGCGGTATTTTTCATGTTTCCTGTAGTGGATAGGTTTCTCTGCGCTGGTGAAGCCAAAGCTGACGACATAGCCTGCCCTTGCCGCAGGAGCGCACGTGAAAAACACTGCCATGATGATCAAGATGCCTATCTTTTTTCTCATAACCCTCCCTCTGCTATTTACTCCGCTAGAGAAAGCCGCCGTTTTCAAGCGGCGGTCACCTCCGATCGAAGTCGACGGTGGTCTAAAACTTATGCTGTGTCAGCGTAGACCGTTAGAGAATAAGCTTCTCTAACGGAGTTTATTTATGATGTTTTATATATTAGACGAGTTCATGGGAGGAAGGTTTACCTTTGCCGAAAATATTTTTGGGGTCATTTTGGCTTGGATGTCGGCTGGTTACGGCGCCGAGGACACGTATAAGATGGGTATTTTCAGTTCGTATCTGCGAAAAAGACTGGTCAGAAGGGGTGGGATGAAATATCGATCAGGAGCGGTCAGATATCTGAAAGTTCTTTTTGGGTACTCATCAATTGGATCCGGTCTTTTGTGTCCCAGCGCGTCTGATTGAGCTCTTTTTCTTTTTGATCCTGCAGGATGGTTTCATGGAATTGGATGGTTTTTATTTTCTCGTTGTTCTTTTCCAGCAAGGACTTGTAACTTACTTCTTGCTCTTGGGTGTGGATGGGCGCGATGTCTTTCTGCGATTCTTCGTATTTAATGGTCCCCGTAGAGGCCAACCAAATCAGAAGAAAACCAAGGGATAGAAACGATACGACACCTATGGAAATGAGTAGCCAGTTTGGGAGCTTGCTTTCCATTTTTTTTCAGAAGATGGACAAGTTTGTAAGAGAATCTAGGCAGCGACCTTATAGACCCTGTCGTGTTCATGGACAGGGTGCGCTACCTTGATGCCGACGGCATCGCCTTTTTTAGCCTCTTTGACATCGGCATGTTCGATCTGCATGGATTCTACCTTCTGCATGAAGTCATCGTGCGCACCTTTGATGCGGATCGTCTCTCCGGCTCTAAGGATGTCGTTGAGGGCGATGATGCCGACAGAGACCTTTCTGAAATAATGTGAGATGACGCCAATCTCTTTTTCTGCCATGGCTACCTCCCTTTGTTTGCGTTTGTCTGTTTTGCCGCGGAGTTCTTCAAAGAAAAGCATGACGATTTTTCCCAGAAGCCAGATGAAGAAAATAACCAGGGCGAGGCCGACGAGGATCCTTAAGAAGAAGACAAGGAGCATCAAAAATGGAAAAAGAATGATGCTGATAACGGCCAGGAGGCCGAGAGCAAAAAGGAACAGCAGGCCCACGAGGAATGCTTTCATGCTTCTCCTTTGGAGGGGTTTCCAACTTTTACTATTTATCAGAAATGTCGGCTTTGTCAAGGGGCGATATTGACGGAAGCCCTGAAGAGGTGCGGAATGGATTTAGCGGTGACGGGAAAACCGCCTCCCGGTATGGTGGTGTCCGAATGTTTTGGCTTGAGGTTTATGCCTGGGAGATAGCGGCGTCTCTTCGCTGAACTGTTCCGAAGGGATCTCCGGATGACGTGAAACAGGTAGCGTTGCCCGTATCAGTTTTTCGATATCCCGCACATCCCGGCTTTGGTCGGGCGTGGCAAAGGAGATGGCATGCCCTTTCTGTCCGGCCCTGGCCGTGCGGCCGATGCGGTGGACATAGTTTTCCGCGTCTTCGGGCAGGTCGTAATTGACGACCACCTCGATCCCCGAAACGTCGATGCCTCTGGCGGCGATATCCGTTGCTACCAAGATCCTGTATCTTCCGGATTTGAAGCCTTCCAGGGCTTCGCGCCTTTGGTTGAGGGAACGGTCGGAATGGATCTCGGCCGCGCGGTGACCCATCGCGCGGATGGATTGTGTGATCTTGTGTGCGTAGTGTTTGGTTCGGGAGAACAACAGGACCGATCCACGGTATTGTTTCAGCAGCTTGTCCAGGAGTTTCATTTTCGTTTCTTTTTTGACGATGAATAATTCTTGTGTGACGCGCTCCGCGACGGTCCCGGAGACGGCGATCTCGACGCTCACGGGCAGTTTCATGTGGTGTGTCGCCATTTCCATGATCTCTTTGGGCATGGTGGCGGAGAAGAGCATGGTTTGTCTCTGTTTGGGGATATATTTCAGGATCATGTTGATCTGGGGAGCAAAACCCATGTCCAACATGCGGTCGGCTTCGTCGAGGACGAGCATGGTGACGTCGTCGAGGATGATGTGCCATTGCCTCATGTGGTCAAGAAGCCTGCCTGGTGTCGCGATGACGATACGCGGGGTCTTATGCAGGGCTACCGTTTGGGGATCCATGGGTGCGCCTCCGATCAGGCAGGCTGTTTTCATGTTGAAGGGGTGCGCCAAGACGCCGAAGGCTTCATCGATCTGGATCGCGAGTTCACGGGTAGGCGCCAGGATCAGGCCCATGCCTTTTGTCTGGCTGAGGCGCTGAACCATGGGAATAGCGAAAGAATGGGTTTTGCCTGTTCCCGTCTGCGCGATTCCAACGACATCCTTGCCTTCCATGGCTAAAGGGATCGCCTTTCGCTGGATAGGCGTAGGGGCAACGAAATGGATGCGCTTGAGGATATCGAGAATGCCCGGGGCGATGCCCAATCCATAAAAACTATCAGGGGGCGCAGCAGGTTCTTGGGGGTTTTTATTTATCGGTTGATGATTTGTCATTTCGAAAAAATCTCCTTTTGAGGAAAAAGCACGGCAGGACAGGGTGTGAAGAACAAATAAAGCCCGGCATCACGCGGACGCCGGGCTTTAAGCGTGGTTAAAGATTACAGCTTGACGACGTTAACCGCCTGCTCGCCCTTGGGGCCTTGTTCGATATCGAACTCGACCTGCTGACCCTCATCCAAAGACTTGTAACCTTCGCCCTTGATCGCGGTGTGATGCACGAAGACATCCTTGCCGTTCTCGGGGGTGATGAATCCGTAACCCTTCTGGTTACTGAACCACTTCACAACTCCTTTTGCCATAGCTTGTTACCTCCTTTTCTTAAAATTATAGTAAACCCCGTTAGAAATCCTGTTCACTTTTACCTGTTTGCTGGATCTCCAACGGGGTAACAATGACACAGATAAAAAACCGCAAGGTTAGATTTCTCCTCCTTGCGGCCTGAAGACTTCTAATCTTTGTTTACTACGGAATGTATTATAGCAAGCTTTCTGTTTTTGTCAAATAATATTTATTTTTGTTTTTTTGTCGTTTCCTTGCCCGCTTCAGCTGTTTTTTTCTGCGTCGCCGCCTCAGCCGGATATTCGCCGGTCCAGCAATAAAGGCAGAGTTTTTGTTTCGGCAGGCCGATGGCCTTGATCATGTCGTCGGTGGTCAGATACCGCAAGGTCGTCACTTCCAGGTCCCGGGCGATCCATTCCACCATTTTGGCATATTTCTCGGAATGCGGCACCAGATATTCCGAGATATCTTCGACATCGCGGCCTTCGATGGCTCGGATGGCGCGGCGGGCGACCAGCTCCTGTGTGGTGCGCGTCGAGAGGCAAAAACGGCATGGAAATAACAGCGGCGGACAGGCCGGTCGGACATGGACCTCCTTGGCGCCGCAATCCCAGAGCTTGCGGATGGCGAAACTTTTCAGTTGCGTGCCTCGGACGATGGAGTCTTCGCAGACGATCATACGGTTGCCTTCGATGATGGAGCGGATCGGGATGAGCTTCATCTTGGCGACAAGGTCGCGGGTTTCCTGCGATGGCGGCGTGTAGCTGCGGCCGTAGCCGGCCGTATATTTTACCAGGGGTCTGCGGTAAGGCTTTTTAGATTCCATAGCATAGCCGATAGCATGGCCGACGCCCGAATCCGGCACGCCTGAGACGACGTCCGCTTCGATGTCTTTATCCTGTCGCGCCAGCGCCTGGCCGCAGCGTTCGCGTACGAGCTCCACGCCGATGTTTTCATAACTGGACGCCGGGAATCCCGTATAGATCCACAGGAATGTGCAGATCTGCTGGTCGGGGCGTCCGGGCGTGCGGCTGACGAGGCCGTTGTTTTCGTTCAATAAGATAATTTCTCCCGGGGCGAGGAACTTGACGGTTTCAAACCCCAGATTCGTGAAAGCGGTTGTTTCGCTTGTGACCGCCCACATGCCGTCGTTTTTTCCAAGGGCCAAAGGAGTGTACCCTTTGCGGTCGCGAGCGGCATAGATGCCGTCCTCATGAAGGATCAGAAGCGAACAGGATCCCTGTATCTTTTCGAACATGCTTTCAACGCCATGGATCAGGTTGTCGCCGGTCGTGATGAGTTTGGCGATGAGTTCGGATGTATTGACCCCTGTGCGGCTGGGCTCGCTGAAGGATATCCCTCTCTCCAGGAGGTCCTGCACGAGGTCTTCCTTGTTTTCGATGAAGCCGGCCGTCACAATAAAGAACGAACCGAAACGCGAATGCGTAAAGATCGGTTGTTCGTCCGTGTCGCTGATGGCGCCTATCCCCTTTTTGCCGTTCATCTGATGGTAGTCTTCGAAGAATTTGGATTTGAACTGCGTTTGATTGATTGCGTGGATCTTGTGATGGAATTTCTCGCCCAAGACGGCCATGCCTCCGAATTCCGTTCCGAGGTGAGAGTGGTAATCCGTTCCGTAAAACAAGGCCTGATTGCAGTTCTCATTGCTGGAAACGACGCCGAAGAGTCCGCTCATAACAAGTACTCCTTTGTATTTGTGTCTGCGCGTGATGCCGTCTAGCGCCTCTGGTGAAGAGGCTCAGCGGCGGGGTTAATCTTTCGTCAGCTCGCCGATTTTTTCTTCGATCTTCTTTTTATGTTTGTATTCCTCATTGAGAAGGTCCGAGAGAAGATCGGTGATCTCCGGATGAGTGTTGGCAAGTTTTTTATAGAGCGCGATGGAACCATTTTCTTTCTCCAGAGCGAGCTTCAGGGCTTCTATGGCCAGCATGGTCCCTCCTTATGATGATGTTGCGGCGACGTTGGTGGGTGAAAAAAGACGCTTTGCCTGCGCGCAGGATCTTTTCTTTTCTTCCGTCGACCGCAGAAAGACCCGCAACAGGTCCATGTAGTCATGTTTTTTTTCAAGGTAGTGCATATGCGACGCATCTTCAAAAATGACCATGCGGCCGTTCGGCAGGAGGCTGCGGTAATAGTTCGTGGTTTCGACAGATGCTTCGTCATAGCGTCCGCAGGTCAATAAGACGGGAATACGGATATCCTTGAGTATGGCCGTGCAATCGGCATTTTTAAGGGTTCCGCGGATCGTGAATTCGCTCGGCCCCCACATCCTGCCGTAAATATCCATGTTGAGTTTTTTAAAGGCTTTTTTCAGACATGCGGGCCAGGGCTGGAGACGGCAGACGTGGCGTTGGTAATAGGCCGTCATGGCCTTTTGGTATTCCGGCGTATCGAATGATGCATTCTTCTCGGCATTAAGAATGATGTTTTTGATCTCTGTCGGGAGTTGTTCGATGTAGCGTCGCTGGTCCTTGTGCCACAGGGATGAGCTGAGGTAGGGTCCAGAAAGGGTCAGGCTGAGGATGCCTTTAGGGTGTTTGAGCCCGAGATAAGTGACGGCGAGCATCGTTCCCCATGAGACGCTCATGAGGTGAAACCTTCCGAGTTTTAGCGCCCGGCGTAGTCCGGCAAGCTCTTCGACAAAGCGCTCAATGGTCCAGAGCGCCGGGTCGTTGGGTTTTTCGGAGAGGCCGCAGCCCAGCTGGTCGTAGAAGACGACCGGCCGTTCGTCGGCCAGGGCCTCCAGGGGTTCTAAATAATCATGCGGCGCGGCGGGACCGCCGTGAAGTGTCACGAGCGGTGTCTTTGTTTTGTTTTTCCCGGCGATTTTATACCAGATTTTTCCTCCGGGTACGGCTATGAAACCTTTGAGATATGTGGACATTGTCGTCAGGGTTTTACGGCGGCGTAAAGATGCGCGCCGGCGCCTAAGTATCGTGTTGTGACGTCGATTAGGGCCGCCTCCCTCATCATGGAGCAGACCTGTTGGGGAGACAGGAAGGATATGATGGAAGAAGCCAGATAAGCGTAGGCCTCGGCCGATCGGCTCATCCAGCCCCCGATGAGGGGCACGACGCGGCTAATGTAGAAGCGGACAGGTGCCGAAAAAAGATTGTTTTGCGGCGGGGAAAATTCCAGGATCAGGATCTTTCCTCCTTTTTTGGTGACGCGGCGCATTTCCCGGAGTCCCCGGCTGCGGTCCGGGATATTCCTGAAGCCGAACGCCGTGGCTGTGATATCGAAAGAAGAATCTTCGAACGGCAAATCCAGCGCATTGCCGCGGCCAAGGAAGATGTCGGGCCGTCCACGCTTGGCGTTGATTTTCGCGTTCCCGAGATCCATCATGGCTGAAGAGAGATCGATGCCGGTGATGCGACAGCGGGGTTGCGTGTTAAAAAAACTCAAGGCTAAGTCTGCGGTACCTGTGCAGATGTCGAGAATGCGGCTGCCGGGGCGCGGGCATGCGGCTTCTGCCGTTTGCCGGCGCCATTTCTCATCCAGCCCCCAGCTCAGGATCCTGTTGAGCAAGTCGTAGCGGCGGGCAATGGCAGAGAACATTTCTGTCGTTTCGTATACCATCGTCTGTTTATGCGGTTTTTTTCCGTCGCCGCAGGGCCTTTTCCATACGCGCGACAGCCTGGGCCGCCGTCTTGCCTTCGGTCAGATGATCACAGCAGATGGCAGCGTATCCTTTCCGGTTCTCGATCTTGAAAATATGCATCTTGGGTTTTACCATGCCTCCCCCTATTTTTCGTTAGACGTCACAGCCACATTTTTTGAGCCTGAGGATATGAATTTGTTGATGAGACGAAGCGAGCAAGACATCCTGTTTGTTCCTTCCCGTCGCCAGCCGCGGGGAAAGAGGGCTGCGGTGGGCGTAGTGTCTTTTGTTCATTTCTTTGACGAGTGCCTCATGCCTGAGGAAGAGCGCTCGAAGTTTTCCTTTCCAGCGCATGGTTTCCGGATGCCGTGAGTATCCTTTTTTATGGTGCGTCAGGATGGACCAGACGGCATGAAGCTCCCTGTGTTCTCCAAGAAGATGGTTACGGCAGAATCGGCATGGGCTGAGGTCCCAGATTCTCATGTTACAGCCTTGTCGCTATTTGAGCTTGTCCGAGATGCGTTGCAGGATTTCTCCGGCAGCCTGGGGTTGGGGTAAGAGCAGGCGTCTGGCCAGGGTCACGATCTGTGTTGTTTTCTCCGTTACGCTTTGGATCTTGATGGTCACGTCATTTTTATCGATGAGGGCCTTGATGGTTCCGTTTGTCTTGTCTTCTGATTTGATTTCTCCAAGCGTTTTAACAGTGTCCAAAGCCACTGCATAGACTTTTTCGAAAGGAATATCGAAATTGTCCTGAGCGCTGTCTTTGCCCATCAGGGTGATGGCAACGCCTGCCGGCAGGAAACCGACGCCTAAAATGGAGCTGACGGCGTAGATATTGGCGCTTTTGATGGCCGTATTTTTCATAGCTTCCGAGAGGATGAGTGCAACAAGCTGTTGGGCGCTGGTGATATTGCGATATGTCTTTTGTTTGTAACCCAGATCATAGACCTGGATCTTTGGCGTTTCGCCTTTGGAGTAATCTTTATAGACGATTTTCCCGATGCTGAGTTTTAAAAGATCGATCTGCAGGGGGAGTTGTCCTGCCGGTTGTTTTCGTGTCGTTTCTTCTTTTGGCCTTTGCGGCGCTTCGGCGACCTTGAGGGCATCCACGTTCATCTTTCCTTCTTTGTCCTTGATGATCACGAGCTCTTTGAGCGCGATCTCAATTTCTTTGAAGTGGATCTTTTTTTTGAGGATGTCGCCGAGGACAAACGCAACGTGGATGGTAGGCATATCGACGAAGAGCTCTTTGGGGAATCCGGGCGGGTTGTAGAGTTTGAAACCTTTGATGGTGACGGTTTGTCTGATGGCGCCCAGAGAGAAGCTGTCAATGGATACAGGTGCGCCCGTAACCTGGGTTGTGGTTATGGTAACGGTGTTCTTGATGATCTGGTCCCTGAGGACGGCGATGACCGGCAGGGCGATGAGGACGATAACCACAATCAGGAGAATCTTTTTCATGGGGCGGCCTCCCTTTAGGGTGGGGGAAATGTTTTCCGCAACTAAAATGGAGTATAAAGGACTTTATGGACGAGGTCAACTTGTTTTCTTGGATGGATTTGCCGTTCGAAAATCCAATTTCGCAGTCTTTTTTTAAGGAGGCGCGAGGTTTCTTTTCTGGAGACCTGCGTATCGTAAGATATCGGAAAAATCTCTGGGGCAAGGCCAGGGGCGAAGGCAGGTCCGAGGGGCTCCAGAAATAAACACTTTGTCGTTTTGGGAGCGGCGGCTGGAACAAAAATTTTTGTCTTTTTAGAGGTAGACAATGTCCTCTGAATGATAGAGGGATAAGAATAGGAGCATATATTCTTTCAGGTGCCGCGTGAGGAGGAAGTTATTTTTGATATGCTGGCGTCCGTTTTCTCCGAGCTTCTTGGCATATTCGGGATTATTGAGGAGCTGTTTGATGGCAAAGGCGGCACCCTCGATGGAATGGCACATCAGTCCCGAAAATTTATGTTTTACCTGCAGCGAGATGCCTCCTACATGGGAAGCGACGATTGGTTTGGCTTTCCAGAGCGCTTCGGCAACCGTCAGGCCGAATCCTTCCTTGAGAGATTTCTGGACGATGACGTCGGAAGCCCTTTGCAGGGCATTGATGAGGATATCATCTTGTGGCAGGAGAAGGACATGGATGTCCTTGTCTTTTTTTGCCCTTTCCTGGACTTCGGCCAGAACTTGGATGCCTTCGGGATCATCCGTGGCCGTTCCCCCCGCCAAAATGAGCTGACAATCAATGTATTTTTTGACTTGCAGGTAGGCATCGACGACGCCTGAAGGGTCTTTGAGCCTGTCGAAGCGTGAGATCTGCGTGATGATGGGTTTGTCTTTGACGATGTTGTATTTGGCGAGGGCCGCGTCGATGACCTCTTGAGGGAGCTCCTTGTTTTTGTCGCTTAGGGGATCGATAGAAGGCGAGATCAGGTATTGACGGATCGGCAGGCGCTGCGAGAAGATCGGCGATGAAAAGACGGCAGCGTCGTAGTTCGGGATGAACGACATCAGGAAATCCCAGACTTTTTTATGAGGATGCGAGACATCGATATGGCAGCGCCACAACCATTTATTCCCGGTTTTCTTTTTGATGAGGCCGATTGGCTGGGGATCGTGGATGAAGACGATGTCGCCGTAGGTGTTCATGAGTCCCAGATTCGCCTCGGTGGTTTCCATGAAGATTTCCAGATCGCGGTCTGTAATGTCCTCGGGCCGGCCGTGCAGGGCGTTGTGGAATTTTTTTGTGACGTCAAAAAATTGGGATCCCCCTTTGATCAGATCCCAGCGGCTGTCGACGCCGAGCTCGCCCAAGAGGGGCACCATGCGGTTGAGGATTTCTGCCACCCCTCCGCCGACGGACGTAGAATTGACATGCTGGATGACCTTGCCCTTGAGGCGTTCGGCAAGCAGCTTCAGGTCGTCGATCGTGGACTGTCCGACAATAGGGATGTAGTCGTTGATGTGCACCATGGGTCAAGCCGCCAATTTTTTTTCGACGATCTTCAAGATCGTTTTTCTAAGACCGTCCAGCGTATATGTGTAGGGATCGAGCTTGGCAATTTTTTCGGCCAATGCTTTTTCCTGTAGTGACGTGTCCAGCCAGTTGGAAAAGTCGTTGGTCCCTTTTTCCAGCCTCAGATGCGCCTCAAAGATGTGAAAGTAGATGGAATCGATCGTGACCTTCCTGAGCGCCTCGGCAAATTCCCTCAAGTCCGTCGCCGTCTCATTCGTGGGGGCGATAAAACTGACGGATTTGATGAAATGGAATTGTTCGTCTTCTCCGGCAAAACGGAGGTTCGCCTTGGGATTGTGTTTGAGATATTTTTCGATCGTCTCGACGATTTTTTCACGCAGGGAACGGATCGTTTTGTACTGGATCGTGTCGATGCTGGCTAGCCTCTCTCCCAGTTCATCGTCGCCCAGGACTTCCCTCACCCAATAGGCGAAGTCGTTCGGAGGCTCCGGAGAAAGATATTGGTGCTGCTGCAGGAAGCGGTGGGTGTGATGGTAGATGCAAGAGCCAGGCACGTCTTTGATATGTCCCAGGAGTTGTTCTAGATTGGAAGCCTTGATGCCCAAGAGCTCCGAGAGATGCCACCGGGTGTAAAAGCGGAAAGGTTCCTTGGCTTTAATGGGTTCTGTCATGATTTATTTGGGAGATTTCAGCAATACGATGCGTTCCAGGAACTCGCGGACCTTATCCGTGTTCGAGAGGTAATGTTGCGCCGAAGACGTCCCCGGCACCCCGACGAAAACGGTTATTCCCTTGTTCTTCAGCGCACGGAATGCGTCTTCGTCTGTTATATCATCTCCGACGTAGAGGGGCAAGACGTTTCTTCCTTCGGCAGCCCCCCTTCTTTTTTTCAGCAGCCACAAGACGATCTTGCCTTTGTCCCAATCCACGGGGGGCTGGATTTCCAGGATCATCTTGCCGGTTTTTGTGCGGATAAGACTTTTTGCGGCCGCCTCTTTTACGGTCTCCCGGAAGATCCCCTGGATGCTCGGAAAGTTATTTTTTTCTGCGAGGCGGTAATGGACGGCCAGGAAGGGTTTCTTGTTTTCAACGATGACTCCTCTTATTGTTTTGTATCTGTCTTTGAGTGTTCTTTCCAGACGGGCAATGATCCTGTTGTAGGCGGACGGGATGCGGATTTTGAACCTGACACCGCTTCCCTCTGCCTCAAAACCGTGGTTTCCGGAATAGACGATGTTTTTTAGGCCGATCGTGAATTTGAGATCGGAGATCGCCCTGCCGCTGATGACCGCCAGGAGCACTCCGGGGACAGCGGCAAGAGCTCGAAGGACCTGTTTTGTTCTTGCCGGCAGGACGGCCTGCGAGGGTGTCGGCGCGATCGGGCTTAATGTCCCGTCATAATCCAGGCAAATGAGAAGCGGATGCTGCCGGATGCGCTGCCGTATGCGGTCCCAATCACGAAAGAGGTTCTTCATGGCAGCTGTTTTATTCCTTGAATTCGAATTTCAGCAATTCGGAGATGATCTTGCCTGCCCAGCGGAAGATGTTGTTGTTTTGCACGATCTCCCGCATTTTTACCATGCGTTTCTGTTCTTCGTCTTCCGGAAGCTTCAAGGCCGCATAGATGCCGTCCGAAATGCTTTCCCGGTCGTAGGGATTGACGAGGATGGCGTCTGTCAGTTCGCGCGAAGCGCCGGTAAACTCGCTTAAAACGAGGGCGCCTTTGTTGTCGATGCGGCTGGAAACAAATTCTTTAGCGACAAGATTCATTCCGTCATGGAGGGAGCTCACCAGGCAGACACGGGCATAGCGATGCAGGGCCAGAAGTTCATGGAAATTTAAGTGGCGGCGCACAAGGATAATGGGTCTCCAGTTATCCGTTGAATGTTTCCAGTTGATCTGTTCGACGAGGGCGTTGATCTCGTCGTTCAAGGCTTTATATCTGGGGATATGGAGACGGCTGATCTCGCCGACCTGGAAGAGCGTGATTTTTTCTTTGAGGTCCGGCACTTTTTCGAGGAGGCGGTCAACAGCCAGCATCCTTTCGGGGATGCCTTTTGTGTAATCGATGCGGTCGATGCCCAACAGCACCGTTTGGTTTTCCAGGTGGAATTCCTCGATCAGGGCTTCTTGTATTTTTTGGACGCTTTCGGATGCCGCAGCGGAACTGATGCCTTCAAAATCGACGCTGATGGGATAGGGGCGGATAAGCGTTTCGTGCCCACCCTTGATAACGGAGAAGCGCTCCCTGTCGATCTTGCTTTCTAATTCCCTGTCGACGGCTGTCAGGAAATTATCGCAATGGTAACGGATGTGGAAACCAAGCAGGTCATTGGCGAGGAGCCCTTCGAGGATTTCCTTTCTCTGAGGACAGATACGGAAGACTTCGTGTGACGGCCACGGGATGTGCCAGAAGTGCGCGATGATGAGTTGGCTGCCTGCTTTTTCTTTGAGGTAACGGGGCAAAAGACAAAGATGGTAATCTTGGATCCAGATGAAGGCCTTTTTATTCCCTACTTCGCTTAAAATCGCATCTGCGAATTTTTGGTTGACTCGTTCGTAGTGCTTCCAGTCCTCTTCGCGGAATATCGGCCGTTGGAATGTCAAGTGACACATGGGCCAGATGGCCTCATTGGAATAGCCGAAATAGTAGCCATTTTCTTCTTCTTTGGTGAGCCAGACGCGCTTGAGCGTGTAGGATGGGTTGTCGGGAGGGACACCGAGCTTGCCGTCTTTGTCTGTTACTTTCCTGTCGGCATCTCCGGATCCCTGGGCAACCCATAAGCCGTTTGAGGCCTGCATGACGGGGTCCAGCGCCGTGATAACACCGCCGGCGCCGCGGATGTATTCAGCCTTTCCTTTTTTAAACTGATGGACGTAGGGTTCCCTGTTGGAGACGACGATAAAAAGATAATCGCCCAACTTTTCCCCGACGAGTTGATGAAGGGTTTCTTTTGTCCACATAGTTTATTTCTGTTTTTGGGCGTCTTCCTGCCTGTAGTTGATCGCCCGGATGGGATACGGAATATTGATATTTTCTTTTGCGTAACGTTTATGGAGACGTTTGATGAATTCGTGTTTGACGAGATACTGGTCTGTGAATTCTTTTGTCCTCAAGATGACCGAGAAGTTGACGCTGGAATCGGCGAAGGTATGGAAACGGATGAACGGTTCGAATCCTGGCACCCCGCCGGGAACTTCTTTCATGACTTCTTTGGCGACGTCGCAGGTGACGCGCTCGACCTTGTCGAGATCGCTGTTATAGTGCACGCCGACCTCGACGAGGATGGACATCTCCCTGTCCGGCAGATAATAATTGATGATGATGGCCTGTGTGAGCTTGGCGTTCGGCACCAGGACGACATTGTTGGGAAGCATGCGGATTTTTGTCGTGCGCCAGTTGATGTCGGTGACGTATCCCTCTTCTCCTGTCTCCAGCTTGACGTAGTCCCCGACGCGCACCTGCCGGGCGATCGTCGTATGAAATCCCGCGAAGAGATTGGACAGCGTATCCTGGAGGGCCAAGGCAACGGCCAGACCGCCCACACCCAGGGTTGCTAGGATCGGTGTGATGGAGATGCCCAGGCTGTTCATGATGATCATGACGCCGATACCGAAAATGATGATCCTGCCGATATTCTGTGTCAGCGAGGTGACCGGCATGACGCCCTCGATCTTAGAGGCATAGAGGTTGATGAGTTTTCCGACGATCGTGGCTATCGCCAATGTCGCCGAAAAGATGCCGAGAACCACGAGGATTTTTCCCATAGCCTGCACCCAGTTTTCGGGGAGATTGGTGACGCCGAGGGCCAGATAGAGTCCCAGCATAACGAACCAGATCATGATGGGTTGGCGGATGCTCTCAATGATGATGTCGTCGATCTGGTGTTTGGTGGCGAGGGCCCATTGGTTAAGACGGGCAAAGATGACCTTTTTGACGATCGCGCCGACGAAGATGGTGACGAGGAACACCGATATTGGAAACGCGGCGGTCTGAAGCCAAAGGAGGAACGGATGTGTCGTCATGTTTTACTTTGGTTTGATTGAGCTAATAAACGCTGGGTTGAAGAGGAAAAATCGGAATGATAAAACGACTTTGAGATAAATAAAAACCGTTAGGTTGATTATATCGCTACATAAATGTTTGTAAAGAGACGATTTGTGTTTTTTCGGATTTTTTCAGACAGGACCACAGGCGTGGTGGTTTCTCAGCCATTTGTTCTTTGTCCGGTAGTCGCCGATAAAGTTTCCGACGGTATCCCAGAAGGCGCGGCTGTGATTTTTGTGCGTCAGATGAGTCAGTTCATGGACGACGATATAATCGATGATGTCCTGAGGCAAGAAGGCGATACGCCATGAAAAGCTCAGGGTGTCCCTGGAGGAACAGGATCCCCACCGGCTTCGGGCTGAGGATATCCTGATGTTTTTGGGGATGACGCGCATCATGGCGCCGTAATGTTTTACCGCCGGCATCAGGATGTTCGAGGCTGCTTTCTTGTACCAGCATAAGAATAGTCTTTCAGCAGCGTCCTTGAGGTGCGCCGGAAGGATGAATTTTTCTCCGGTAAAGACAAGTTGTCCGGCGCCGCCCTTCTCTTGTTGCGTAAGATCCAGACACAGCGGGAAGAGCCTGCCAAGGTACAGGATGGGTTTTCCTTCAAAGAAGCCCTTGGCTTCTTGTGTTTGTGAGGCCAGGCGGAAGGCCGTGAGTTTTTTCTCCAGCCATTTCGTTTTTGAGCGGATGAAGCCTACGGCATGTCTGATGTTCATGCGCGCCGGGAAACGCAGGGCGACTCGTCCGTTATCGTGAATACGCAGAGATATCGTTTTGTGCCGGCCGCGGCTGGGAATCAAAGTGATTTCCGGCAAGCCTTCCAGATTCAGTGTTGCGGGTTTCATGGTCTTCGTCGTCTCGGGGACGATGGGGTGCATCGGCGTCGAGGGTTCACGCCGCCAGCTCGTCTACGATTCCGGCGACGATGAAATCATTGTCCGTCAGTCCGCCGGAGGCGTGCGTGGTCAATGCGACTTTAAGCGTGTGATAGGTCCACGTCAACGTGGGATGGTGCCCCTCTTCTTCGCATGCCATCGCAATTTGGTCGACAAGGTCTTTGATCTCCATGAATGTTTTTCTTTTGAATATTTTTTCGATTCTTTTGGCGTCCGGAGATGCCCATCCCTGTTGTTTTGTCAGCCGTTGTCTCACTTCATCTTCTTTCAGCGGAGGCGTTCCTGCCTGACAGGGGACGCAATGAGGGGTTCTCTGCGTTGCGGCCGCGGGGACGGAGTGTTTCAGGATATCATCCAGCCTTTGGAGCGCGGCAACGTAGTCCGGAGGTTGCGTCGCCTCCGCGACGATCTGTGAGTAGCGCAGGATGTTATCTTTGTCGATGATCATGACAGCGCGCGCAAGTAAATTGAGTTCTTTGATGAGGAGGCCGTAGTGGAAGCCGAAGGAGCCGTAACGGTAATCGGACAGGACATCTATTTGCGAGATTTCATGGGCCTGACAGAACCTTTTCTGGGCGAAGGGAAGGTCGTTGCTGATGGCTATGATGACGACATCTTCGGATAATTGCGATGCCTTCTTGTTGAATTCCTTGACCTGCATTTCGCAAACAGGCGTATCCAACGACAGAAAGGTCGTCAGGATTTTCGTTTTGTTCCCATATTTGGAAATGTCGACGTCCTCCAGGTTTTGATTTGTCAACTTGAAATCCGGGGCGGGTGAGCCTTCGCCGGGTATTCTGCCTTGCAAGAGCAATGGTTTTCCTTTGAACGTGATCGTCTTTTTCATTCTGTCCCCTTTCTTAACGCTAACGAACGGTCTTTCCGGAGATCCGGACACTGTTTTTTTCTTTCAGGGTTTTCGTTTTTTGCTGATGGACAAGCTGTTGTTTGAGGTCCCAGAGTTTTCTGCTCAACGACACATGATATCGGTGAGGATTGATGAGACGCCTGACGCCCGGGTCGAGTCTGTTGATGTCGTTGTGACGGAGTTGGCGCATCTCTTCAATGGTCGTTTGGCGGCGGATCCGTCGGCCGTTCTTCAGGATATCGGTCAATAGAGGTTCTATCTTGGAGATGTTACAGGCGCGGATTGTTTCCTGGATCTGTTCTTCTGTCGGATGGTGCAGCAAAAGGGTATCTTCTTTGCGCGGGTCTTCGTCTTGAAGGGCCACACAGTCCGCGAAAGCCTTGCCTCTTGCGTCATAGATGCGCCAGACGGATTTGCCCCCGGGATTGATAATTTTTTCCGGCGTTTCCGAAAGCTTGATGGCGGCCTTCCATCGTCTGCCGTCTTTGATCGCCGCCAGTTTATAGACGCCGTCGAGCGCCGGGTCTCCATACGACGTGACAAGCCGCGTACCTACCCCGTAGTTCAGGCGTGCGATGAGACGTTCCGGGTTGACGCCATAGGCACCGGCCTCCTGCCGGATCTGCGCGATGATTTGCCAGACGACCAATTCATCCAGCTGGTTGGAAAGGACGATGGTCGTATCCGGAAATCCGGCCTCATCGAGCATCCTGGCGGACCGGATAGCCAGATAGGCCAGGTCTCCCGAATCCAATCTGACTCCGACGGGTTTGTGACCTTTCTTTTTAAGCTCATCGAAGACCTTGACGGCATTTGGTATGCCGCTTTTTAGCGTGTCGATGGTGTCGACCAGCAACAGACAGTCGTCGGGATAGATGTCTGCATAAGCGCGAAATGCAGCCAGCTCTCCTCCTTCGCCGTCCAGGGCCATAAACGCTTGGATCATGCTGTGGGCGTGGGTCCCCTTGGGCGGATATCCGAGGAGACAGGATGCTCCGGTGTTCGAGGAAAAATCAGCCCCTCCAATGAGGGCAGCGCGCGTGGCGGCATCGGCCCCTTTTCCTTGAGCCCTGCGCATGCCGAAGTCTATCATCGTCTGCCGGCATCCGGATTCTTTGATGCGGCAGGCTTTGGTTGCGATCAGTGTCTGAAAATTAATGTGGTTTAAAAGGGATGATTCCAGCATTTGCGCTGCGGCCAGAGGTCCCCTGACGATGACGAGCGGGACGCCTGGATGGACGACCCGGCCTTCGGGGACCGCCGCGATCGAGATATCTTCAAAGCCGTCTTTGTTTTTCAACCATGCCAGAAAGTCGTCTGCAAAGAGCCGATGTCCCGACTTCCCTTTTTGGGCGCGTAGATATCGTAATTCTTCTTCGCCAAAGCTGGATTTTTCCATCCATTCCAGGAAGCTTTCGAGGCCCGCATGGATGCAGTATCCCGCCCGGTGCTCGCCGTAATCGGGGTAATGGCGGAAAGAGTAATCGAACTGGGCCGTTTTTTTGTGGAGCCCCGTGCGATAGTAAAGCTGGGCCATGGTGAATTGGTAAAAATCAGCAAATAAGATGCCGTCGGTCACGCGTTCTTTTTTCACTTTTTTGCCTTATGTTTCTTTTGACCGCTTGGATGATTATTTTTCTGGGGTTGTTGCGCTGTTAGGATGATCGTTCGCCTATCGGGGTAGATCCTTTTGATCTTCCTGGAGATTTGTATCTCTCCCAAGCCGGGCATTTTTTTCATCCAAGAAGACGGCATCGACAGCATTTGTTTTTGGATGAATTCCATGGTTTTCCTGCCGTTGGCGGCCTTCCAGAATGGTCAGTTGGCAAGATATTCGCGCCAGGCCCTTTCGAGTCCATGCAGATCTTGGAAATAGTCGCCATAGACAGACTGAATGGCTTTGTCTATGGTTTTGCCGTCACGCAACTCGCGGCAAAACCTGGTAAACCGGTCTTGGCCATAGCGCCTTCTCATGAAATCCACCAGAGATGCGGATTGCAGATAAAAGGTGTTGATGAGTTGTTCCGGCGTCAGGATGAGAATGGCTGGTTCGTTGTCTTTTGTCCGGACTTTTTCCACGTAACGGAATTGCCGGATTTTCGGTATCTCGAAGTTTGAAATGTCGTCGATCGACAAAATAGCGTCCCGCGCATAAAGTTGCTTGGCGACCACCTGGATGATCCGGTTTTTGTTTCCTGACGTCCACCATTGGGCAATGCCTTCATCCAGCCATAAAGGGATGTCGTTTTCGAAACCGACAAAATCGCGAAAGATCAGGTGGGCGATTTCATGCGGCAGGACATTTTCTGTGAAGCTCTCGCTTCCTACGTAGCTGGCAATACAACGGTTCTTGTAGTCCGCCAGGCCTTCTGTCCATTCCGGGCTGCTGGTGTTTCTGAGGTAATCCGGCTTGTCCGGGTAGAGGTAAATCTTAACACGGTTTTCCCATATCCAGAATTTGGAATAACGGGGATAGCCGATGTCGTAAGCGATCGATTGATAATACCGCTCGGCTTTGTCGGCGACCTTTTGTGCGAAACTTTCCCCCCCCTGATAGAAGACGACAAAGTGATCGCTTTTGACCGTATGCCAAACTTGCGCGAGCGCCGGTTTTGCCGGCATGAACATACAAAAGAAGAAAAACGCAAGCCATGCGGTTCTTGGGATGCGGGTTAGGATGTTTTCGATGGTTTTTTTGGTGTTTTTGAGGGGATAAGAAAGGCATTGGGACATAAAAATATTATAACACGGTGTCGTGTTGGAATCTATGTCTCAGGAGGTCGCTGGGTTTTCGATGGATTCTGCGGCCCTGGTCAAGTCTTCGAATATGTTCAGGATGTCGTCTTTGGAAAGTTTCTCGCTTGGGCCGAATGATCTGGTAAAAGTCGTGGACATGGCCGGATAACAAATATGATTTGGGTCTGCAGGGCCTTGCGTCGCCAGACGCAAGGGCTCGATGTGGCAATGGAGGCTGAGTTTAAAATTCCACCAGGAACGGGCCGCAATCCTGTTGATGCGGCAGATTATCGTGCGGTCTTTATAGCAGCCTTCGACAATAGCGTAGTCTGTCGGTCCTTCTTCACCGCTTTCGCCGCGCGTTTTTAGAATGTCCTGGAGTAGGCGCGAAGCCTCCCTGACGGCTTTGTAGATAACCATTTCGGCATAGGCCGAGACAGCCCAGAAGACGATTGAGGCAAAGAACAGGACGCTCAATCCGTAAATAAGGCTGTCGGATGTCATGGGCAGGCTAATTCTTTATTTCCTAGTCTGTGAACGCAGTAAAAACAACTGTTGACGTCGACGTGGTCCGGGTCTTGCATCTTTTGGAGTTCTCTGATACGGTCTTGTTCCAGCCTTGAGAGCCGCTGGGAACAAATCTCAAGTGCCTGCGCAAATGTCCTGTCTTTCATGGAACAGACAAAGGTGGCCTTGCGGATGTTTTCATTATCGAAATTGGCCAGTTCACAACATTGCACTATTTCGCCCCTGGCGTTGACGGTAATCTCGTTGAGGCTGAATGATGCACACATCCGGATCGGATCCGCTGTGCGGATATCTGCGCCTATGCCGATGGGTATGCCGGCGACCTTCGAGAGAGCGGCGGTGGTCAGAAATAATTCTTCGCGCCGCTTGGCGTCCAGCACATACTTATGGTCCTGCGCGCGCGGACAGGGCAAAATTGTCGTCAAGACGAGCCGTTGAGCGCCCTTTTTACGGCTAAGAATAGCGATATCGAAGAGTTGTTCGAAGTTTGCCGTGCTGGCAGCCGTGAGGATCGTGAAGGGGATGCCGGTCTTCCGGCAGAGAAAGAATGCCTCCATGAGCTTTTCATAGGAACCGTTTTGACGGATATGGTCGTGTTGGCGGGGATCGCTGCTTTCGAGGCTGAAGGCGATGAAAGACAAGTTCCTGCGGCAGGTCTTGATGGTATCCAGGTGTTCGGCGAAGAGAGAACCGTTGGAGACGATTGAAAAAGTATTATGGTTTGCGCAGATATATTCCAAAAGTTCCGGCAGGCGCGGATACAAGAACGGTTCACCCCCCGTGATCGCCACATGCCGGAAGCCGAAGCGGCAGGATTCTTTGATGAGCCTTTTGGCTAATCCGAGGTCCAGGTCGTCTTTTCTGTCTGGGCCCCTGAGGCAATGGCGGCAGGAGAAATTGCAACGGTTCGTGAGGATAAAAACCAGATTTTTTTTCGTTCCGACAGCATTTTTATAAGTTTGCGCTGTTTGTCGTTTGAGTTCAACGGCCCGGCATCGGTCCCATAGGGTTTTGGATATGCCCATGTTGTTCGGATGGGTCTCCACCGGGGAAGATCGGTCCCCCGACGGAGATCTCGTATTTTGCTCCAGTAGAGAACGCCGCCGTTTTCAACCAGCGGTCATATCCGAGTGGAATCCCCCGGGGATTTCAGCCGAGGGATTGAAGACGACGCTGCTCTAAAGCCACCGTCGGCGCAGACCGTTAGAGAACGAAGTTCTCTAACGGGGTTTACTCGATGGGAATAACGATCTTGGTGCCTACCTTCAGTTTGTTGGGATTCCTGATGCGGTCTTTGTTGATCTCGTAGAGATATTTCCACCGGTGGCCGCTGCCGAGTTCCGCCTTGGCGATAGACCACAGAGAGTCGTTTTTCTTGACGGTGTATTCTTTGGTTGCGACCTGGACGGCGCTTTCCACCGTTTCTTTCTCAACAACTTTGTTTTCTGGGGAGCTTTCTTCCGTCATAACCTGTTCCTGCGAGGCGACTTCTCCCGAAGCCTCTCCCTGATAGGGGATCATGACTTCTTCGACCTCTGCGATCATGAATTGCGCATTACGATCTTTTTGCATCCCGACGATGTCTGTGACGGGCGCGACAGCATCCAGCTTGCCGCGGCTGATGATGCGTATCCTCCCTTCATCCACGCCCTGGCCGATGAGAAAATTCTGCACGGCCTCCGCCCTCTTGCGGCCGAGCTTTTCGTTATAGGCTTCGGAGCCCCGCGTATCGCAGTTCCCTGTCACGAGGATATCGGAATCGGGATTGCGCCGGAGGGTCTGTGCGGCGTCTTTCAGGATGACCGCTGCGTCTTCTCGGATCGTGCTTTTGTTGTAGTCAAAATAGATTTTGACATTTTTGATGATCTTTTTGATCACAAGAGAAGGTCTGAGTTCCTGCGGTTTGGGGGCAGGCAACTCATCCGATTTGTAATCGTAGATGATTTTGTAGACATACACATAACCACGGTTGCCCCATAGCGGTTCTACCTGACCCGGCTGGGTTGGCCACCACCAGTAACCGCCGCGCTGGGCGTCTTTGACGGGTTCCGGCTTTGCATCCGTTGGCCACCAGGAGAATTTTTCCTGGGTGTTCTGTATGTCTGTTTTTCTTTTTTCTTCCTTGGTGGAAGCTGCGGCTGTACCGTAAACGGACAGGATGGCGCAGCCGAGCATGACAAGGCAGGTTTTCAGGCCGATTTTTTTAAGAAATGTGCGGGCGGACATAACTACTTCTCCTTTTGACTAAGCCGGGATGTTTACTGTTGCTGTGTTTCCGATGGCTGCGTCTCAAAATTAAGATATTTTTTCAAAAGATTCCAGGTTTGCGGCCCGACGACTCCATCGACGGACAGATTGTTGGCTGTCTGGAATTCCTCTACAGCCTTTTTCGTTTTTGGGCCGAATTTTCCATCGATGTCGCCTGCGTAATAGCCTGCGTTTTTCAGGGCTGTTTGGATTTCTTTTTTTGCCGGTTTTTCCGGAACGACAACTGTCGGTGCTGCCGCCGCCGGCGCTATGGCGGGGTTCTGGGAACTGCCTCTCGGTATTTCCATTGTTAAAGAAGATGGGGCAGGCGAAGAGGAAATATCAGGAGGTGCGGGCGCAGGAGAAGTCGCCGGCGCGGTCGCCTCGACGTTTTGTTCCGTGGGCTGCGCTTCCATGGTTTTACAGCCGACCAAGAGAAAAAGCATGCCTGCGATCACCAGACCTGTTTTCATAACGCCTCCCTATAAGATATAAGAAGTGTAAGATATTCTCAATCGCCCTGGAGAACGCAGAGCGTCTTTTCAGGGCAGCAGCTTTATTTTCAGCGAATTAAGGCTGATTATAGCAATCCCCCATACCCTGTCAAGCGATACTTGGAATGGGTGTTTTGTTCTCTCGTGAGCGTTTTATTTTTCTGAAATGATCCTGGAAAGATTCTTTTCGATAAAATCCAGGAGTTTTTGCTGGTCGGATTGAGAGATCTTATGGAATTCTACGCCGACGCCTGGATAGAGATGCGGTTGAATGTGCTTATCGGGGAGCCAGACGACTTTAACGTCGAGCACGAGAGGCGTTTCTCTCGGGGAGAGTTGCATCGTAAGGGTGAATTCATCGCCTAGGCTGAACTGCTGACATCCGAAGATATAGGCGCCGATGCCGCTGAGGTTCACAATTTCAGCCTTTTGGCAGACTGGATTTTTTTGATGCTTGGGCCGCAGTTCGATCTTGATGTCGATGGGGAGGCGTTTGAAACGCCTGCGCAGCTGGAGTTTCTGGATGTTTTCTATGATTTGGTCCTCGTTGAAAGCCGCTAATGCGATTTCTTCCGTCGGATGTATGTCGATCACGCGGTCCAGCCCTGCAACAGACAGAACGTTTTTGACGTGAACGGGGATTTGGCAGAATTTCATCCGGCCGTTGCTGTTGGTGACTTCTTTGTATGCCAGGACAAGGGCGGAGATGCCCATGTAATCGATGGCATCGACTTCGTCAAAATTGCAGAGGATGTCCGTAAAGCCGTCGTGCAGGCATTGGCCGACGGATTCGACAAAATGGGCCGCATTTACATCAATGCGGCCTATCAGGTCAAGAATGACGATGTTGTTTTTTTGGCGTGCGCGGATCTCCATTTGGAGGCGGATGACGTATCCTAGTGTAAATCTTTGTGCGTCCGGATCGATGCCTTGATGATGCGCCCCAGTTCTTCAAAACTGGATGTCTTCGGAAAGAAACCCGACACCCCCAGAGAAATGGCTTCGGTCATTCTTTCTTCTTTGGGGTATCCCGTGACCATCACGACGGGCAGGGATGTATTAAAACTGCGGATTTCTCTCAGGACGGCCATGCCATCCATGCCGGGCATCTGGATGTCCAAAAAGACGATGTCCAGAGGTGTGTTTTTGATCAAGACGAGCGCTTCTTCGCCGGAATAGCAGACATGCACGCGATGGTGCTTGGTCTCCAGCCAATACGACATCGATTCGCAGAATTCCGCTTCGTTATCAACAAGCAATATGTCGAGAGATTTGTCTTCCATGTCTACAATTATAACCCAAAAGCTTTATTTTTCTATATAATATTTTTAAGTTGTTTCCTGCGTTTGCCCTTCTTTCTTCTCCGGTTCAAAACGCCCTTTTTCAGCCTGCCAGACATATGTGTCTTTTTCCAGAATGATCCTTGGTTCTCCCGGCGCTGTCACAATGGTCGCCTCGCCGCTGGTGCCATGGTCGAATACCTGACGGTAACCCCCTTCTTGCCATCGGTAGGCGGTAATATCTTTGTAATGAGTCCCTCCAGGGTTCACAAAGATGATGACAGGCGGTTTTGTTTTTTCCACGGGCGCGACATAAACCTGCCCAAGGCGGTCCATGCCTGTCAGGGTCCTGGCGAGGCGGTAATTTTTGTCGGGGCCCATGTCATAAATCTGGTAGAAGACGTAATTATAGACAGGCAGGAGTTCTTTTTCGGCCACGCTGAAAGGTTTTGGTTCTTCTTTTGATTTTTTGGGCTCCGTGACGTACATCGCCACAAAACTGATGATGATCTCGGGTTCCGGGTCGTCATCGAGGTTTGTCTCCAGGTAGGTTTCTTCATTTTTCCATGAAGGGTTATACGAAAGGAGCCAGCCGTCGTATTCTATTTTTTTCGGCGGCGCGACTTTAGGGTCCGCCTGACACGGCTGTGCCTGTGCCAAAAGAAAGACGAGGAGCGGCGTCCAGAAGAGAAAGATCGTTGTGTTTCGGCGTCTTTGGTTCATTCTTTTTGCGGGGATTGCAGTTTTTCGATCAGCCGTTCTTTTTCTTTCAGGGCCGCTTCCACTCTTTCAAATTCGATGCGTGAGACCCATTGTCCTTCGCTTTTGTCGACATTATGTTCTTCGACAATTTTCTTTTGCTGTTCTAAGAGGATTTTTATATTTTTATTCTCTTCCTTAAAGCCCTCGATCGTCGTTTGGGCCTTGCGCAAGGCGTCTTCAGTTTCCGTTGTTTTTTTCTTTAAGGCTTCGTGTTCGAGGCGCAACTGGGTGAGTTCCGTGTTCTGCCGTCGTCTGACGGAGATTTCGCTTTCAAGGGTCTCTTCTTTTGTCGTTAATTCTTTTTTCAGGGAGTTGTGTTCTTCTTTAAGTTTATCGAAACTTTCGGAGTCGAAGGCCGCGTTTGACCGTTCCTTCAACAGTTCTTGTTCGCGGCCGCGCAACCGTTCGCTTTCTTCCCGCGAAGCCTCCAGTTCTTTTTCCAGGGTGGCGATGCGTTCTTCGTGGTGGAGTATTTTCTTCTGGAGCCCCAGAACGGGGTCGGCCGTCGCAGCCTCGCCTTCGACCGGTTTGGCAGGAGATCCGGCGCCGGCCCCGAGCATTTTCGAAAAAGACGGCTCCTTGAGAAGAAAGAATATTCCGGCGCCAATCAAACCCAAAAAGACAAGCCCCACGACAAAAATCAGGAGATCCATAATTACTGAGCCTCCGATAAATAATGGGCGCATTGGCTGCGACAATTTTGCCTGTCTGCCGGCAAGGCAGGGAGCGAGACAAGGAGTGAGGACGCCGGCGTAGTCGCAGCACTACGCCAAGGACGAACGACGAAGTCGCAGCCCAAAAGTGTCCAGCCCAAAAAGGGCGGACCTCCGCACTCCATTTCAAGGAGGGTCCAGCCCAAAAAGGGCGGACCTCCGCAGTCCACTTTTTTAAGGAGGGTCCAGCCTAATTTTGTCATAAGTATTTGTGAAAACATAATTTAGCCATGGAAGCCCGTCTTTTGTCCGTCTGCGTCGTTGCTCCTCCTCGACGTGTCGCAGAGGACACGCCATCGTCGTCGCGCCTTGCATCCGGAGCAAAACCCGGGCTTCCAATGCGCCTATTATTTATGGGAGACTCAGTAAATATTGTACATAAAAAGCCGCAGAAAAACAATTCTTTATGAAAAGGACGGGAACCTGTGGTACAATGCGTTCCATCGGACGCCGACAGGAAAGGATGCGATGCTTAAAGAATACAGGACACAGACAATCTTGGGTGTGTGGGGAGGTTTTCTGTCCGTCGGCCTCGGCTACCTCGTCTCCTGTCTCGGGTCTTCTTATTTTTATTTTGGTTATGCGATGATGGCGGGAGGCTATATCCTTTTGGCCTGCGGCGGGTATATGTATGGCCGCGGCAAAGGATACGGATGGCTTGTGAGTTTTTTGGGAATATTGGGCCCCCTGGGATTGCTTATTCTTTATGTCCTGCGCGACAGGAGTGCGCGTGTTTTGAAGAAGCGCCGCAAAGAAGGATTGGTATAGTTTTTTAAGAAAGGACGGGAAGTGCTTCTGGTTAGAATTTTTTGATGACCGCGATGACCTTGCCCAGGATGCTGAAAGGTTCGCGGATATCGGGATAAGAGACATTGGCCGGCTTCAGGTAGAAGCCGGCCTTGTCTTTTTCGATGGTTTTGATCGTGGCTTCATGGCCGACAAGCGCCGCAACGATCTGGCCGGCATCGGCCATGCGTTGACGCCGCACGATAGCGACGTCTCCCGCGGTGATTCCATTGTCCTTCATGCTGTCGCCTCGAACCTTCAAGGCAAAAACCGGTTTGTCCGGTCCCGGGATGAGTTCGTCGAGGTAAACGTATTCGTCGATCTCCTCAAGGACGATATCCGCCATCCCCGTCCCAAGACTGCTGATCAGGGGGATCCGGAAGGCGACAGGCGTCTTGAGATTGATGGCACGCGACTGGCGCGGTGTCAGGGTAATAAACCCTTTGCGCGAGAGACTTTTGAGGTGGTCGCGCGTTGTCCCCGTGGATTTGAAACCGAAGTGTTTTCCGATTTCCCGGATAGTCGGAGGTCTTCCGGTGTGATTGACGGTCTTTTGGATAAAACCCAGGATGTTTGCCTGTCTGGCCGTTATGCCGCTGGGGACGCCTGCGCCCTTCATGATTTGGCTTTTGAACGCAGCTGTTTATTGACCCCCTGGATTTCGCTGTAAATTTTTAAAATGGTTTTGTTCTTGAGCTGGTCTGAGGACAAGAGCGGAGCCATGGCTTTCCCCAGTTCGTAGTAAAGTTCTTCGCGCTTGGCCTGTAGGATCAATTGTTCGGTTTTTTTCTTTGTTTTGTCGTAGATCGCCAGGAGTTGTTTTTCGCTTTTTTTCAGGGTTTTGAGCGTTTTATGACTGATCTTGGAAATATTTTTTTGGGCGTCCGGCCAGACCTCTTCGATTTTTTTCTGGATTGTTTTTTTAAGATCGTTCATTTGTCTCCTTTCGCTCGGTTTAGAATTTAACGACGTAACCAACCTTTGCGCCTTCCTGGTCTTGGAGATCCGTCGTGCGGAAATCAGGACGGCTTCCTTTGATCTGGGCGGGGAACTGGTTTTGGATGATTTTGTCAAATTCCATGTTGTTCTTGATCGAGTCATAGGCTTGGGCGACCCTCAGGATGGGTTTTTCGCCGACAGCCAGATTGACGATGCGGTTAGGGACGCTGCGGTAGAAGAACAAAGGATTCGGTTCCGACAGCGAGAGCTGGATGACATTCAAAAGGAGGTATTCTCCGATGACGACAACAATGCCCATCTGGAGGATCTTCTTTGATGTTTTGCGCAAGGCGTTTTTGGCCCGCGATTTTCTGTAATTCCTGCTTTTGATCTCTGTCATGGCTTCCAGGCGTCCCTGCCTTGGGAGAGAGTCATTCTTGGCCCGTGGGCCCAAAAAGATTTTAAAGAAATGAATAAACTCTTTCTTTTACATATTATTATGGACTTGAACCCAGGGGGTGTCAATAGAAACTCATCCGGTTTTGTGCGGCGGAGCGATATTTTCTTCAATCAGGATGCGTTTAAGGATCTTGCCGGTTGAGTTTTTCGGGAGTTCCGTCCTGATCTCGATTTTCCTTGGGATTTTATAGTCGGCCAGATGCCCGCGCAGGTAAACGATAATGTCGTGTTCCGTCATCGATCCGGCTGTTTTGAGGACGACATATCCCTTAGGAACTTCCCCTTTGTGCGGATCGGGAACGCCGATGACCGCCGCTTCCCTGATGCGGGGGTCGCGGTAGAGGACTTCTTCGATTTCACGCGGATAAACGTTCAACCCCCGGACATTGACCATGTCTTTCTTGCGCCCCATGATGAGGATGTATCCGTCCTTGTCGATTTTGGCCATGTCTCCCGTCAAGAGCCATCCTTCCCGGAGGGTCTGACGGTTGTCTCCCTCTTTTTTATAGTAACCGAGCATGACATTCGGTCCCTTCACGCACAATTCTCCCTCTTGCCCTGGGCCGAGAGTTTGTCCGTGTTCATCGATGATTTTGATTTTTACGTCCGGGATGGGCAGGCCGATGGATCCGGGCTTGCGTGGTCCTTTGAGCGGATTGAGGGAGACGACAGGGGAAGCCTCTGTCAGCCCGTAGCCCTCCAAAAGCGGCAGGCGGAATTTTTTTTCAAATCCCAGGAAGACTTCAACGGGAAGGGCCGCGGCTCCGGAAATGGCGAGTCTGACGGGGTTTACAAATTTCAGAAGAAATGGCGGCAGGAACGCGGGCAACTTCATTTCTTTGAGAATGCCGTAGATGGACGGGATGCCGACGAATATCGTGACGCGGTTTTTGCGGATCGTTCTTAGGAGTTTTTTGACCGGCCGGGGCGATTTCATGATGACGGTTTTGGCTCCGGCATCCAGAGGCATCAGCATACAAACGGTCGCTGCAAAAGAGTGGAAGAGCGGCAAAAAAGAGATAAAGGTGTCTTTCGGCGTGACGCGGATGCACCGGGACGATGAGCGGATGTTGGATAACAGGTTATTGTGTGTCAGCATGGCGGCCTTGGGATGACCTGTTGTGCCGGATGTGTAGAGGAAAACGGCCGGATCCGCAGGTCTTTCGGGGATGTCGGCGAGCCGGGCCAAAGACGCGTCGATGGGCACTCCTCTTATTTGTGAAGCTTGAAGCACAAACGCCAGACTTGCCGTCATCGTTTTTAATTCATCGGCCACAGATGCATAAGCGGCGGAGGTGATTAATCCTTTTGCCTCTGAATCATCGAGGATATATTTTATCTCTTCCCTTTTGAACATGTGGTTGATGGGAACGATAATATTGCGGTTCAGCAGGATTCCGAAGTAGGCATAGACGAATTCCGGAGAATTGTCCAGCAGGATGGCGATCCTCTCTCCCTGCTTTGTCCCGGCTTTTCTTATGGCAGAAGCAACGCGGCAGGATTCCTGGAAGAGTTCCGCATAGCTGATTTCTTTGGAGCCGAAGATCAGCGCCGTCCTTCCCGGGTGATGGCGATGGGCCCGCAAGAGGATGTCGATCAAACTGGAGATATTTTGTTGTTGAAACATTATTTCAGGAGGAAGAGAAACGTCGCTCCCGCCAGGACGCAATAATATCCGAAAACGTGGAAGCGTCCGGCTAGCAGGGCCTTTTTTAAGATGAAGAGGGCCAGGAGGCCGCAAAGGTATGAGGTGATGATGCCTGCCGTCACATCCAGCGGCCGGTATTCGGCGATTTTCGTCCAGTCGGTATCTTTGGCTTCCAGTGCAAACGCCCCGGCGATCGCCGGGATGGATGCCAGAAAGGAGAAGCGGAAGGCTTGCCCCGGTTCAACTTTTCTCATCAAAAGGGTGCCGATTGTTGAGCCGGATCTTGAGATGCCGGGCGTGATGGCGATGCCCTGGCTCAATCCCATGAGAGTGCTGTCGGCGTAACCCGGCAAACGGCCGCCTTTTTTGATGAAGCCTGTCGAAAGAATGAAGAGCCCGTTGAGGATCAACAAAGCGCTCACCGGCACAGGGGCATTAAAAAAAGACTCAAATGTCTTCTTGAGCGTCATCCCGATCATCCCCGTGATTGCGGTGACGATCAGGATGCGCAGGATGGCTTTTATATCTTTGCATGCGGCGACGATGTCTTTATAGAAGAATGTCGCCAGGGCCGCGAGCGTGCCGATATGGAGAGAGACGTCAAGGAAGACGAGATTCTTCTGCAGTCCCAGGAACCGTTGAATGATGACGAGATGTCCGGAACTGCTGACCGGCAGGAATTCCGTTATTCCCTGGATGGCTCCGAGGAGGACGATCTTGAGCGTGATCGCATAGCTATTTGCCGGATCATTCATATCGAATCTCGTCGAGATAGAATGTGCAGCCTTTCGGGTTGCCGTCCAGGTTGGCCGACCAGGCAAACCCGCCGATGACATGGGACAGGTTTTTACCCCGCAGGTCGATACTGTATTGTTTCCATTCCGGCGTCAAGACGACGGGCCCGATGCCGGCCGTATCGGAATCCGGGTAGGGACCCGAGATTCCTCCCACCTTGAATTCTTCGATCCTCTCGCCTCCCCTTTCTCCGCGGGCCCAGAAGGTGAGGCGGGATACGCCCTGCAGGTTGACGCCGGCGTTTTCTTTGTTTCCCCAGTTGTTGGGCGGGTTTTGCCAGTAGATCCCGGCCCAGCGGGCGCCGCTGGAGGCCCTGTTCGAATAACTGATCTTGATGCACGTGTCGCCGGCGTAAACATCATCGGACCAGCCGTTGTTCAGCGTCAGGTCCGCATAATCCCCCATCCAGCCGGATGGGATGAAAAAGTTGCTGTTCGCGGCGCCCTTGTCGGAATAAACATAGAAGAGTTTGACGGCCGCCTTCTGTTCCTGTGCAGCGGATTGTGCCGCGACGCTTCCACAGAAAGTCACCGCCAGCAGCAGTCCGAAACAGAAACCGGAAATTATTTTTGGATTCATCACATCCTCCTTTAGCTCTCCATTCAAATCTTCGCCTGCTTGATCAGTTGGCGGTAATAGTCCATGCATTTCGGACAGGCGCCCTGCCCTTCTTTCCATTCCGGATGGTCCCGGCGGATCAGCTCGATAAGATATTCTTCCGTCTTGATGTGTGTTAATGCCATTTTTTCGTCGATCTGTCTGTTACAGATCGGGCAGACGTAAGCGGAAGGCGGCCCGGCGTTTGCACCCTTGGCGGCGCATTTGTTGCAGAGGCCGGAATCTTTAGCGCTTCGTTCCAGACGTAGGATTTTTTTGAGGATGCGGGCCCACCGGCCCTCCAGTGGAACGTTGCATACACGACAGCGTTTCATGTAACCCCCTTGATTTTGCCTACAATAAAAGGTTTTTACCTTACAAAATCAACCCTGCCCGCGCCCTCCGGGCGGGCGAGCTCACGAAGAAAATTTTACCGATAAATTATTCCTTCGTATAGCGAAATGACGGTTGATGGTCGATAAGCCGTTTGACATCGGCCTCCTCCACAAAACCCATGGAAACAGCGGCTTCGCCCAGGCGCTGTCCTGTCGTCCAGTGATAGTGCAGTGTTTCATTGAGTTGCGTTTCGTTCAAAAGATGGGTTTCCAGCATGATCTGGCCGATCGGCTTGCAGGATTTGAGATGGGGATGATGTTTTCTGAGTTCCAGAGAATATTCTTCCTGAAGGTTTTTGCGTTCGTGTAATCCCGCATCTGTGACACGGCGGTTGACCAAATAGTTGCTTGTGGGGTGTTTTTTAAGGAAATTTTTGATTTCGAAAGCGACTTCGATGAGCTGGAAGATAGATGCGATTCTGAAATTGCGGTTATTGACGATGGCGACGGACAATCCCATGAGTGCGATGTCCGTCATCCGCCCCGTGCGGTCCTTAGCCTTGATGTGTCCGTTTTGCCTGTCTTGCGCCGAATAATGCAGCGGGATCAGACGGTCAAACTCGCCGATGCATTCCCGGGCGACAATCTCTTCTCTTTGCGGTGTCGTCACATAAACGAAATCGTCGCCGCCGACATGACCGACAAAATCGTCGCTGTTGCCGAATTTCTTGACGGCCGATGTCAGGATTTTAGCTGTCTGGAGGATGACGCGGTCTCCTGCGATATATCCATACTTGTCATTGAAGGCCTTGAAATTATTGATGTCCACGTATGCAAAGGAGAATATTTTGTTGTTCTCTATGTGGTCCTTCACCAATTTTTCGATGGATTTGTTCCCGGGGAGCTTCGTCAGCGCGTTGGCATGAAATTGGTGCGCAGCGCTGCGCAAAGACAGGGCGATGCGGATTTCAAGGTCGATGGGATCAGGCGGCTTGATCAGGAAGTCGTCGACGCCCTGTTCAATCTCAAGAAGGTTGCGGCGCAATTGCTTTTTTTCGATCAGGATGATGATGGGGATATAGGAGGTGACGAAGTCGTGCTTTAACATTTTGCAAAGTTTCAGGCCGTCGGCCGCCGTGAGATGGGCGTCGATCACGATCAAATCGGGGCAGCGCTGGGCGGCGGTCGGCAAGGCTTGGTTTCCATCGGAACAGGCGAAGACGTCGTAGTTCCATGCCTTCAGGAGATATGTGAGGATTTTTTCCAGACCCTGGTCTTCAATGACGAGAAGGATTTTTTTATTTTTCGACATGTCACTGTCTTATGGTCGCATAATACAGGAAGATGATGCCTGCTGTGATGATGCTGACCGTACGGAAGACGCCGATGCTGAAGCTCGAAGCTTCCTGCGAGAAAGTCGTCAAGAGCAGGTTGTCTATCCGGAGATAAAAGATGAAGAGCAGGGATATTGTCAGACAGAATGACAGGATTTTTTTAGGCATCCATTTGCGCAAGACAGCAAGATAAAAAACCAGGAGTACGCCGCCGGCGATGTAGAGATTGACGCTTTTGCAAAAGGCGACGACAAGCACGGCGGTCTCATAGACTTGGTTCTTGAGTTCGAAGAAAATATTATCCATTTTTCCTCCGGAAGGCCCACATGAGAAGGCCGCAGATGGGGATAACGGGGCCTTCGTATAAAAGGATTTTGTCCCAGTGGAGCCTGACGGCGCCGCGAGACCTTTCGTAGAGAGCGCTGGTTTGTTCCGTGATGATGTAATTGCCGTCGCCGATGGCGGTCATTTTGTAGCGGGGCGTGAACCAAGCGATGAGAATGAGGGCTAAAATTCCAGCAACCAAAACGATAAGCTGTTTTTTATTCATTTTTTTCCTCTTGTGATAAGTCTATCTAAAATAATAAGATGTGTCAATCATTCTTTAATCGAGCCGCAGAATGCGGCGAAGATTACCCCGCAGAGTATCGGAAAAATTTCGTGTCCGGCAGCCCTGGGCAAGAAATTTTTACGATATCTTACGATGCGGGGTCATCCAGGAAGGAAACCCCTAGAAAAAAGGAGCCCCGGACTTTAGTCCGAAGGAGAGATTTCACTCGAGCCGCAGAATGCGGCGAAGATTAGACCCTTCCTTTCCTTTTTTGGGTTAGACTCTTCTTTGGCTCAGGCTTTTATGTTTTTGCGGGATGAAGATCAGGCGGCAGCGAACACCTGTTTGACAAGCATCGTGGCGTAGCAACCGCGCGGCAGCATGAAGGTAAGCGTCAGGTCCTCCCTCTCTTTTTCCGTTTCGTCGCGGCCGAAAGCATAGGTCATGTCTTCTGGAACGGCCCGGATGGTCCTATCGACGCTTTTAAAATAGGCCTGTCTGATTTTTGTCAGGTTGAAGATGGAAGTTTTTAGTCCTTTTTCTTGCAGGAGCCCATGGTATGCCTCTGCAGTCTTATTGTCTGCCATGCGCATTTTGGAAGATATCGTCGGGATGACGCCCGTTATCTCGGCTCCTTCTTCAGCAAAAAGATAGTCTCCTGCCAAGCCTGGATATCTGCTGGTGATTTTTGCTGTGCGGCGGATGAGCCGTCGCAGGACTTCATTCCAAAGGAAGGCCTGAAAGGAGGCAAAATGGAAAGCAAGCTCACCGGCGGGGATTTTGCGTAAAAGTGCAAGGAAGTCTTTCGGGTGCTCAGAGAGGTGCGACAGCCATGTCTGTTCCGTGCGGCTGGCGGCTTCTTTGAGGCATAGCGTCCATTCCCCCCAATGTTCGAAGAAGAATATTTTGCGCCGGATGTCTTCTTTTTTGTCTTCGGAAACCCTGTGGGTCAGGTAGAATTTCACGGCACCGTTGAAATGTTTTCTGATGATCTTTTCTGCCAGGAAGCCCTGGACAGGATCAAAGGGGCCGAACCTCTGGTCGTCAAAGTAATTGAAAAAGCCCTCGCGGGAAACTTCCTTGAGCCTCGGCACGGCCTTCTCTTTTTCGTGCCGGTTTATGTTGCGGATGACGATGCGGAAGTTGTTTGCCGCGATAAGGTCCGGTCCCATGGGGCGGTCGAGATATCCCGCTGCCTCGAGGCGGAATTTCGGCGTCTTGGGATGCAGGGACGCAACGGCCCCTTTGACCGTGATGAATTGGGCGGCGCAGGCGTGTTTGTCTTTACGGCCGCCGTAGGAGATGTCTGTCAGGGGTTTGCGGAGGCATGCAGCGATTTCTTGGACGGCATCAAGGGTGTTGCACTGGCGTTTGATGAGGCGCAGCAGCGTGTAAGGACCGTTTTTTTTCGGCACGGTGGCGAGTATTTCTTCGACGACAAAATCTTCCGGCCTAGCCTTGATTTTCATCTCAACAAACCTTTCGACGAGTATTTTTATCCCGTTCCAAGAATGCCCCGCCCGTAAAGGTGGAGATTGGCGGTGTTCGAAGATCCCGCCATGGGCATTCGGGAGGGATTGCCTGCCTGCCCTGGCCTCGGCGAAATCCCGAAAACAGAGAGGGCCAGCGGGATTCATGGCGTGTCAGATATTTCTTTTGATATGGGTTCCCGCAAAACGCTGGAGGCCGCCGGACTCCTGGATCCAGCCGTTGTTCAAACCAAATTTTTTGAGGCATGCCGCTGCTTCTTCGAATTCTTCCAGACGCAGACGCCTGTCGAGAGGAGGATGCTTGTCTGCCAGATAGGCCGGAAAGTACTGGCTCATGAGACTTACATACGTTTCGCATGAGATTTCTTCGGCGATAAACCTGAGGATTTCTTTTGTCCCGCTTATATCTTCCGGCAGGACCAGATGTCTGATGATCATGCCCTTGCGGATGCTTCCGTCGTCGTTAAAAATGGCGGCACCGACCTGCCTGTGCATTTCTTTTATGGCCTTGCGGTTGACGGCAGGATAGTCGGCCGCGCCGGAAAATACCCGTGCCGCTTCTTCGTTTGAGTAACGCATGTCCGGCAGATAGATGTCGACGATGCCTTCGAGGATTTTGAGGGTTTCCGGGAGTTCGTAGCCCGACGTGTTGTAGACGATGGGGATGTCCAGGCCGTCACCGACGGCCAAAAGGAGCGCTTCGAGGATCTGAGGCATGACATGGGTGGGCGTGACCACGTTGATGTTATGGCATCCTTCTTTTTGGAGAGAGAGCATGCCATCTGCCAATTCCCGCGCCTCCATGGGTCTCCCTTCGTCTTTCTGGCTGAACTGGTAGTTCTGACAATAGAGGCAGCGGAGATTGCAGCGGGAAAAAAAGATGGTTCCTGAGCCGCGTTCACATGAGATCGGCGGTTCTTCGCCGTGATGGGCGAAGTAGCTGCAGGTAACGGCCAGCCGTCCTGTGCGGCAGAAACCTTGTTCGCCGCGGAGCCTGTTCGCTCCGCATTTCCTGGGGCAGATCATGCAGTGTTCCAGCATCCGCAGGGCTTCCCCGGATTTTTGGGCCAGCACCCCCTGTTTATACGCATCGATATAGCTGGGATACGCCATATTTTTTTTCTATTTGTTGTCTGTATGTTTCTCTGGTTTCGTTGAAAAAAGCGATGTGGGATCCTTGGCGGTAATCGGGATATGTCCATTCCAGGGGCGCAAAAGTATGCCCGCGGAAAACGAGGGTCACTTCTTCAAAGATGCCATGGCGGAGATAGATGCGGTGGCTGTGGTTTTTTGTCGTCGCCAAAACTAGTTTTGCCAGGCTGAGGTAACCGGGGTCGATGTTGACGGTTCTTTTCTGGGTTCCACGGGACAGCCTGATTTCCAGGCTGTTCGTCCATTGTTTGATCGCGGCCAATGTGTCCGCTGTGACGAGTCTTTCAAAAGACAGAAACTGCCGCCGTAAATCCTCGCCCAGCTCTCTTTCGTAATAATGGGTTTGGTCGAAGGCAAAAACGGCCGATGTCCTATCGGCGCGTCCAAAACGCCTTTCAAGGAATCTGCGGGCGTCTTCAAACCGTTCGGTGTCTTTTGCGATCAGGCCTGTGATGAGCTTTGCGGGGAGGGGCCTTAAAGGGGTGCCCATGAGCCTACAATTGGATCTTCGGGGACGTGCTGAGCGCTGCGTTTTCGACGCAGTGCTTGACGTAGCGGTCGACGAGCTTCATGTCCGACTTCGATATCTGGTTGAAGTAGATCGCAATGTTGTATTTATTGTTTTCTACCGGGTGAGATGATTTTTCGATGCGCACCACCGTCCCTTCGCAGGTGATGTGCTTGGGGTCTTTGAGATTCCTGGATTTCGGCAAAAGAAGCGCGACCCTTAATTTTGTCAGGACGGGGACGTAGCCGTCAATCTCACAATAGGCGCCGATACAACTGATGTTTTTTGTTTCGGTGACAAAATCGGCGTCCCTGTCCTTGATCTTAATGGCCAGGTTCTTGTCGGCCCTGGCGAAACGTCTTCTTTCTTGCGCAGAGGTCATGGTTGCCTGGATGTTATGCTGCTGCGGGTGCAGCGGCTTTCGCTTTGGAAGCGGCAAAGCATTTTCTGTTGCAATAGAATTTGCCGTTTCTGTAGTAGCGTTTTATTCTTTTTAGAGGTTTATTGCATTTGGCGCAATTAACTTTTTTGGATTCTTTGCTGTCTGCCACGATTGTTCTCCTTAATCCCACCTCTGGTGGGATTAACTCCGCAGCCTGCGCAAGTTCATTTTGCGAGCGCCTCTGGTGTTTGCGAACAAAATGAACAAGCGTTTAGGCAAGGAGTCTTCCTTGATTATCATCTCGCCTCTGGCGGAATGTGGGGTTAACTCCGCCACCCGGCCCCCCCATCGGATGGGCCGGTGCGCCGCTTCCTGCGGCGGCGTATCTTGGAAATATCTGGATGCACCTGGCTTTATCGGAAAAGCCAGTATTCCGCTTTCTGCGGAACCCGCCCCGTTACAAATGAAATTTGTAACGGGGCCCGTCCGAGTTCTACGAGGACTGGGTGCAGAAGAAAATTTTCAAGTTGTCAATGCGAGGGGTCCGTTTGTTTTTATTGAGCCACAAAGTTATGCTTACCGCGCCATCGCGTCATTGATGACGACGTATTCCTGGAGCCATTTTTTAAAATAGGGGTTTAATTCCGAAAAGTGGAACCCTGCCTGGTACTGATCGGAAAACGCGATCCGTTGAGACCAGACGACCTTCGCGATCCCCTCGATGATCTTGTTGACTTCCGGAAAGTTCAGCTTGATGAGGAAGGAGCTTTCGCTCGGGAAAAACGACGGCATGTTCATCCGCAGGCCCGTGGTGCTCAGGTCCCTGGAGACCGTCTTCCCCGAAAGTCTCTCAGTCCCAAGGAATTCATAGGTAACGGGCAGGTTGACGCGGATGCGTTTGGCTTGTCGTTTTTCCTGAAAATTCATAGGCATCGCCCCAAGTCCAACTAAGAATATCACATAAGTTTTTTTGTGTCAAACAGTTTGTGTCCGGGCTTTGTCCCATCCTTACGCTTTTTTAGCGCCTTATCCCGTTAGAAAACCACGCCTATGGGCTGGGTTTTTAAGGCGGAGGCACGGAGCAAAGCCCGGTGTCAGTTTTTTCGTTAGAAAGGCATCTGGTTCTTTTCTAACGGGATTGACAAAGGGAACTTGAGTGCTATAATTTTCTTAATTCCATGGAGAATTACGAGTCGAAATCCGGACAAAAAGAAGAATCGTTTCTTCAGAAACAGGAGCCAGCCGCGGTCGCCAAGGGGTTGCTGCCCTGTTTCAAGACCGACAGGACGTTATGGTTTATTGTTGTTTTTGGCGTCTGTGGTTTTTTTCTGGCTGCCGCGCTTTTTGCGTTTTTTTCCGGATCTAAAAAGACCCAGAAGTTCCCCGAGCTTCAACCCGCCCCGGCAGTCGTCCCTTCTTCCCCTGCGGCTGCGGCGCCGGCGCCTGTTGTTGAAACGCCTCAGATTCAAACGCTACCGGCAAAATCAACGACCCCTTCGGCTATGCCTGCTTTGTCTCTTTCGGGTATTCTTTACAGCGATGCGGAAAGCCTGGCCTTGATCAACGGCAGAGTTGTTCCTGAGGGTGGTACGGTGGATGGCGCAAAGGTTGAGAAGATCAGCTCTGATGAAGTGGAATTGAGCTTTGAAGGCCAGAAAATCGTCCTGCGGTCAAGATAACCTTCCTGTCAAGACCTTCCGAATGAAGTCCGTCGGAATATTTTCGACGATCTGTGTTTCTCCGATGCGTTTGAGCAGGACAAAGCGGTTCTTCCCTTCCCTGAATTTTTTGTCATGAGCCAGCGCCTGCATTGTCCTGGGCAGGATTTTTTTCGGGATATTTGTCGGCAGGCCGATAGTTGCCAGGAGGGCGATCGCATCGTCCCTTTCTTTCTTGTCGAGCAACCCCAGGGCTGCGGACATATCGCAGGCACAGGCCATGCCGATGGCCACGGATAGGCCGTGCGACAAGGAAAAATCCGAGGCCGCTTCCACCGCATGGCCGATGGTGTGCCCAAAGTTAAGGATGATCCGGATATCTTTTGTGTCTCGTTCATCCCTGCCGACCACATGGGCCTTGATGTTTGCGCAACGGCATACAAGATGTTCCAGACAGCCAGGATGCCGTTTCAAAAGTTTGCCGGCGTTGCGCGCAATCCATCTGTAAAGGTCCGGATCTTTGATCAGGCCATATTTAACGGCTTCGGAGAGGCCGGCCCTGAGTTCTTTTTCGGGCAAGGTTTCCAGAAGACCGGTGTCCGCGAGCACGAAACGCGGCTGATAAAAAGCGCCGATGAGATTTTTGCCGCAACGTGTGTCGACGGCTGTCTTGCCGCCGATAGACGAATCAATCTGCGCCAATAACGAGGTGGGGATTTGTATGTAAGGGATCCCCCGCTTGTAGATGGCGGCAACGAATCCCGTCAGATCTCCTGTGACTCCTCCCCCCAGCGCTGCCAGGAACACCCCCCTGCCTTTGTCAAAGGGCATGATTTTTTCGATTATCTTCAGCGCGAGGTTTGCATTTTTGCTTTTTTCCGTATCGGGAATGGCGAGAAAGCGCAACAGGATGTCTCCAGAGGTTTTTTTGACTTTTTTTTCAAAAAGCTTCAGGATAGGGGGCGTTGAAATGATGACGCCGCGGCTGGGCAGACCGGCATTTTTGGCCAGGCGTTCCAGGCGTTTGAGGATGTTTTTGCCGACGTAGATGTTGTAAGAACCGGAACCCAGAGCGACCTTGATCGTTTTCATATGAGACCGAGAATATGAATGACCCAGCCGACGATGGGCCAGACGATGATATTGAAGAGTCCTAAATATAATAACGCAAAGAGGATGATAAATCCATAGGGTTCTATCGCGGCGTAACGGATGGCGAGCGGCAGGGGCAATAACCCCATGACGATGCGGGATCCGTCCAACGGCGGAATGGGGACCAGATTGAAGACGGCGAGGATAATATTGACGAGGATGACATGTCCGGCGATCTGTGCCGGAATCGCTTCGGAAACAACCCCTGATTTGACGACGAGTGTCGCCGCAAGCGCCAACAGGAGGTTGGCTGCGGGTCCGGCGAGGCCGACCCAGATGATATCTTTTTTTGGATTTTTCAACGCGGAGAAATCAATGGGAACAGGTTTGGCCCAGCCGAAAAGGACGGGCGATCTGACGGCGATCAAAAAGACGGGCAGGAGGATGGTGCCGAAAAGATCGATATGGGCCAGCGGATTGAGCGTCAGCCGGCCGCTTCTGGCAGCTGTCATGTCACCGCGCTTATAGGCGATAAAGGCATGACTGAATTCATGCACGATAATGGCTGAAAAAAAGACCAAAAGGGATATCAGGATACCCATGTTGTGGCGCTGGATTCTCTTGCGGGGCAAACAAGCCGGCGTGGCGCGTATCCGGTCGTTTTACTTCTTTGCAGGGGCTTTTGCCTTCTGATCCGAAGCCGGGGTGGCGGCAGGCGCACCAGCTGCTGCAACGGCGCCTTCTTCGGCCGGTTTTTCAGCAGCTTTCTCTTTTTTGATCTTGATGCGAACAGCCTTGATCTTGGGCAGACCGAAAACTTTGCTATCCTCTTTCCAGAGGCCTTTGCTCATCAGGTATTTGATGCGTTCGGTTCTTTTAAGGACTGATTTTGTCTGTTTGCCTTTGACGGCTGCTCCTAAAGATGGATGGATGGACATGTGATTTGGTTCCTTGTATGGCCCTGCGCTTGTTTGGAATTACCTGGCTCAATCGGATGAGCCAGTATGTCGCTTTCTGCGACATGCGGAGACCTGCCCTTTTTGGGCTAGATTTTTTTAACGAAACAATCCGAATACGTTTTCTTCAGTTCTTTTATTTTTCCCTGGGCCTCTTCCCTGCTGGCATAGTTTCCTGCCAAAACGACCAGGTAATTTCCCGACGGTCTCACAGAGGCCGTGAATCCTTTCTTTGCGAGTGTTTCAGATAAATTTTTGGCGGCGCCCTCATTTTTTAAAGACGCAACCTGAATGGCATATCCTCCCGTTACCGGCGGCTGCACTTTCTGGGCCGGTGCCGGGACCGGAACCGCCGTTGCGGCGATCTGGATCTTTTGGGGCTCTGCGGCTGTTTTTCCCGCCAGGCTGCGATTTTCACCCGTTACCGGAAGGGCAATTTTTTCTGGGGCGGCAGGCAACAGTGGTTCTTTGATTTCCTCTACAGCTTTTGCCGTGATCAGCTTGCCTTTTTCAACACCCAGCGTGAAACTGGCAATCAAAAGCATCAATACGCAGATAAAAAGGATAATGATGCTCTGCGAGGAGAGCACGACATTGACCGATGAAGAATTTCTGGTCCCATCCTCTTTAATTCCAGAGAGATACGAATAATCTGATTTATCCTTTTTAGGAAAAACATCAAATTCGATCTGTTCGCCCCTGGAATTTGTGTTTATCATATTGGAATTATTATATTTACTATTGAGTCAAATTCAAGTACTTTTTTAACTTTTTATTATGAAAAACCTTGATAAGGCACTTGACGATCGAAGGATCGAATTGTGTGCCGCTGTACTGTCTGATTTCATCCAGGGCATCTTTGACAGAAACGCGTTCCCTGTAGGGGCGGCCGTACACCATGGCATCGAAGGCGTCGGCAACGGACATGATCCTGGCACCGATGGGGATTTGGCTCTTTTTGAGACGCGAAGGATAGCCTGAACCGTCGAATTTTTCGTGATGGTGAAGGATGATGGGCAGGACGGGCTTGAGGATCTGGACATGCTTGATGATTTCCGCGCTTTTGATGGGATGGCGTTTGACGATGTCGTATTCCTCTCCCGTGAGGTGAGAGGTTTTTGTCAGGATTTCAGTCGGAATGTTGACCTTGCCGGCATCATGGAGCATGCTGGCATATTTGAGACTGTCGACTTCTTTTTTGTTCAGATGCATTTCTTCCGCTAAGGCCTTGACGAGACGCGAAAAATACGGCGTATGGGCATAGGCCGGCGGGACCTTGGAATCAAGAACTGTGACCAGAGATTTGATGGTGCCCATCACCATTTTTTCCTGCTCCAGGTAAAGCTGGATGTTTTTGATCGCCATGACGATCTGCCCGGCCAGCGTCATCAGGGTCTCGAGGTCGAAATAGTCGAATCCCCCCTCTTTTTTGATGGTTTTTTTGTTGCGCCGGACGATGATGTAGCCGATGATGTCGTCGCTGATCAAGGGGACGGCCAGGATATCGTCTTTTTTGATGGCGGAACTTGTGGCGACCAGTTTGCTTTCCAGGCTGCTTTTGACAGGGACCCTTTTGTTGGATAGCAAGCGCTTGTTGTTTTCTATGAAGCAGCGCGTTGCGATCTTTTTGTTGTTTTTGGAGGATGTCAGGAGGACGAAGGTGCTGTTATCGGCTTTGAAAATTTGGGACAGGAGTTTTGTGAGGCGGGATGCCAGGTCGGTCAGATCGTAGGTTGTGTTGATCAGCCGGTAGATCGAATGCAGGGCCGAGACTAGGGCCTTATACTTTTTTGTAAGGATTGAATAATTTTTCGTGCTCATCGAGAGCAAAGCGGTCTGTCATGCCTGCGATATAGTCGCAGACGACTTCGTAGGCGTCTTTTTTTGTCTTGATCTTTTGTTGATGTTCAGCAGGAAGCATGGCCGTGTTATGAATGTAGGCACGGAAAATCTCTTCGATGAATCTCCTGGCCTTGTCGGACATCCGGTTGACGCGGTAGTGGCTATAGAGCTCCTTTTTCAGGAACGCGCGCAGGGGTTGTCTCTGCCGTTTCAGGGCGTCGCTGAAATCCACCAAGCGTCCCGGGTGTTTCCTGACATCATCGATATTCCCGATCTTGTATTGTTTCAAGCGGCGGCTCGATTCCTCGATGGCGTCGTCCACGAGGATGGCGATCAGGTTGCGAATGATCTGGTGTTTTTTCTTCGATGCCTCGATGCAAGGAAAGCGCCGTTCGATCTTTTCTTTGGTGTTGCGCCAGAAGGCGACGCTCTCCAGGGCCGATTCGGAGATCAACCCCGACGTGAGTCCATCATCGAGATCATGATTATCATAAGCGATTTCGTCGGCGATGTCAACAATTTGTGCTTCAAGCGAAGGCATTAAATGGGGTTCCAGCTCTCTGGGGATGCGCGCCTTGTCGTAGGAGGTGGTGTGTTTGACGATCCCCTCGCGCGTTTCCCATGTCAGATTGAGGCCCGGGAATTCCGGGTAACGCTCCTCGAGTTTATCGACGATCTTTAAGGTATGGAGATTGTGGTTGAAGCCGCCGTAGTCCTTCATGAGCTTGTTGAGGATCTCTTCTCCTGCGTGGCCGAAAGGCGTGTGGCCGAGATCGTGCGCCAGCGAAAGCGCTTCCGTAAGTTCTTCGTTGAGCCTCAGGGCCTTGGCCACGGTTCGTGCGATCTGCGAGACTTCCAGGGAGTGGGTCAGGCGGGTGCGGTAGTAATCGCCCTCGTGGTTGACAAAGACCTGGGTTTTGTATTCCAGCCTTCTGAAGGCGGCGCTGTGGATGATGCGGTCGCGGTCGCGTTGATAGAGGCTGCGATAGGCGTGTTCCGGTTCTTTGTAGCGGCGGCCGCGGGAATCTTTCGACTTGGCCGCGTAAGACGCCAGATACCGGTCTTCCAGTTCGTGGATGTTGACTCTTCCAGGAAAGACCGGATTTTTTTTTATAGATGAGGTTTGAGCGCCGGTTTTTCTGACGGCCTTGACGGGAGAATTCATCGCGTCAGTTCCTTATATAAAGATTGCAGAGATTGGGAAATTACTTTGGTATCGGCGACGACGGGCATAAAGTTTGAATCTCCTCGCCATCGTGGCACGACATGGATGTGAAGGTGGTCTTCAATGCCGGCGCCGGCCACGCGTCCCTCGTTGATCCCGATATTGAATCCTTCAGGTTTCAATATCTTCCGCAGGAGCGCCTGGGATTTTTTGAGGCAGTCCATCAAATCCGACATCTCTTCCCTGTTTAGCCTGTCCAGGGAGGCAGCATGGCGCAAGGGCGCCACCATGATATGGCCGTTGTTATAAGGATAAATGTTGAGCATGGCCAAGGAAGTGCGGGTGCGCAGAAAGACATAATGCCTGCAGTCGTTTTTCTTCAGGCGGGCATGACAGAAAAGACATCCCTTTTCTTTTTTGATCTTTTTGATATAGCCGATCCTCCATGGGGCCCAGAGTTTATTCATTTCGCCAGACCTCCCTTCTTTTCATGGATTTCACGCCATAAGACGCCGGGCCATCGTAAAACACAAGTCTCCTGAGAGATATTTCATCGTAAGGCGTAACGGGATTCATGGCCCTATCCTTTCAATCTTTGCGCGCAAGTCTGCGTCGATCTCGACGATCCCGAAGGTATTATATGGAGCAAAGATCTTGTCGGTGGGGCTTCCCGGATTGAGGTAGATCGTCTTGCCGGATTTTTCCTGGAAAGGCGTGTGCGAATGTCCGAAGACGACGAGATCGAAGGAATTATCGAAATTTTCCTTGATTGTTTGCAGCATCATCGCGGGGTTGCCGTAACCATGCATGATGCCGATCTTGAAATTTTTGACGGTGAATGTTTCTTTTTCTTTCAGATGGTCGCGTAACTCCGGGGTATCCATGTTGCCGAGGACCGCCTTGAGCGGCTTGAGATGTTTGATTTGCCGGTAGAGGTCATAAGACGTAAAATCGCCCGCATGGATGACGAGGTCTGATTGTTTTATTTCTGAGACGAGCTGGGCTGGGAGTTCTTCATATCTGTCCGGTATATGGGTATCGGAGATGACGCAGATGCGCATTATTTTATGATCCCCGGTTTGCCGTAGAGTTCCAAGAGGTCATTGATGTTTTCGATGCCCCAGGTGGCGATACGGGATTCTTTGGCCAGGAGTTTTGCATTGCGGTCGATCTCTCCCAGTCCGATGATGATCTTGTGGACTTTTTTCTGTTTGAAGGATTTGACCATGGCAATGAATTCCGTGACGTCGTGCTCGTTGATGCCGTCTTCTTTGATGGCGGCGATCCAGAGGTTGTCCTGGGTTTTGCCGAAGATGCCGACGCGCAGGTTGGAATTTTCGAATGTAACGAGTTTAAGTTCCTTGAAGGCGTCGAGCTGGAATTTCTTGCGGTCGATAAGGATCTCATCGTCGATCTCGAACTGGTTGAAGACCTCGCAGATCCTGTCGGCAACCGGTTTTTTGGAGACGTTGAGGAAGGCGTCGATCTCGTTTTGGATCTGGCGGTGGAAATGGGCCGCCTGTTCCGTCAGGTCGTGGCTCAAGCTGTTAAGTTTCTCCGCGTGGGCGAATTTGAGCCAGAAGGCCAGAAGCCTGTCTGCGATGACATAAAAAGACCCGTTTTTGGTCAGGATGCCGAGATCGATGAGTTTGTTGCATTTCTGGATGACCTGTGAACGCTGCTGTCTTAACTGGGGCGCCAGGTCTTTGAGGCGGTTTTTTCCAAGGGCGACGGCATCCAGAAGATAGACAAAGTCGTTTTTATTGCGTCCGAGAGTCAGGAGGGCCAGGCGCATCGTGAAACGCAGGTTGAAGACCCCCCAGTCGTGGAAGAGGAGCTTTTCAAGGGTTTGGATGAGGATGCCGGCGGTCAGGGTTTTTTGCTGGGCGGCGCGGCATGCAACAGCCGCCTCTTCGGAAAGGATCTTGAGGTAAAACGGGTGGCCTCCCGTGAAGTAGATCAGGAAATCCATCAGGTCTTTCGAGATCTCGACATCGCCGAAGATTTTTGCGATGATCTGCTCGCTGCCGGGTCCTGTGAAATTTTCCAGTTCCAGCGTTTCGAAATTCCCGAAGAGAAGCGAAAGGTCGCTCAGAAGGATGTCTTTGGCAAGGGCTTTATGGGAACTTGAAAAGATAAAAAGGGTGTTCTTCTGCAGCATGATCCTTTTGCCGAGGTCGCTGCAGATCTCGTCATATCCCAGTTTTTTCAGGTGGTGGAATTCGTCGAAGACGATGACGATCCGGCGCTGACTTTCCGTAGCAAAGAGGTCGAAAAGGTCGAAGAGCTCCGAGAACAGCCGTTCGGGGCGGTCTTTATCAATTTTTTTCAGCAGGGATTCCGCAGCTGCCGCCGTCTGGGGCAGGATGTCTTTGATGCGCTTGACCAGGATGTCCAGCGTTTCTCTGGAGGAGAGAAGCTGGGCGCCTTTAAGATAGTTGAACAAAAGGCTGTTGAGGCATCTTTTGAGGAAGAGGGAATATTCATGGGGGAAGATCTCCACATAGATCGGGATGATCCCCTCTTCTTTGAACCCGTCCAGGAATTTCTTCAGAACGGTGGTCTTGCCGATCAGCTCTTCGCCGAGGATAGCGATGTTCTGCCGGTATCCATCCCGGAAATCCGAGAGGCGTTTATGGAGCAGATCCAAGATTTCTTTACGTAAAGACGCAATAACGTTGTCCATATCAGTCCAGATAAAAGAGCGGGTTTTGCGGCCTGTGTTTTCTGCGGATTTCAAAATGGAGCGAGTCCGTATCCTCGCCGGAAACATTGCCTGCTTTGGCGAGGGCGGTCCCCTGTTTGACTTCGTCTCCCAGCTTGACGCTGGATGTCGCGTAGCCGCAGTAGACGGTGCGTAATCCGTCTTTATGATCAAGGATGATGGTTTGTCCGTATCCCGTCAGCTTTCCGATGAAAACAACGCGCCCGTCCCGCGAGGCCATGATGTCTTGTGTGTCGCGTGTCGAGATGTCGATGCCTTTATTGTTGGCCCCCCTGGTTTTTTGACGGAAATAGGCTGTGATGCGTCCTTTGACGGGCCAGATGAAGTCTTCGGTGCCGCCGCCGGCCGTAAAATTGGATGCCGGCGTAATTTTTTTGCGTTGTTCTCCAGGGATGATGAGCGTTTGACCTGTTGAAATTGTCGTTGAATCCGGGATTTTGTTGAAACGGGCAATCTCCTCCGGGTCCGTTTGGTACATGCGGGCGATGCGCCAGAGGGTCTCTCCTGCGGCGACCGTATGCGTGGTTGCCGGTAATGAGGAAGAAGGCGATACGACGGGCAGAGTGGCAACGGTGTCTTGACGGGCCGGGGGTGTTGCCGGTGCGCTTGCGCATGCAGATAATCCAACCACAAGCCATACAGCTACGAGGAATTTTATGTAAGACATATAATGAAACCGACAGCTAAACGAATCTTAAATGAGCAAGAGGAATCCCCGGCACGGAACCCGCAAATTTTTCCTAAGCGGGTGAGCGGAATCGAACCGCCGTGTACAGCTTGGGAAGCTGCCATTCTACCATTGAATTACACCCGCAAATCAGGTGGCTCGCAAATTTTTCAATATCCTGTCCACGCAAGTGTTTTATTCTATCACCAGGAGGAAAGTTCGTCAATAAGTCTTAATGATGGTTTTCGGTTTTTTGCCGTTAGGTCTTGCTTCTGGCGATCGGTTGGGTCGGCAGGCAGGTATCGATGAGCCTGATCGAGCAGAATTCTCCGCACATGGTGCAGACGCCTTTGGTTTTCGGCCTGGAAGACAATTTGTATTCTTTTGTTTTGCGGGGGTCGATCGCGCATTTGATCTGTTGCTGCCAATCCCTGTGTTTTCTGGCAATGGCCATGCGGCGGTCCTGTTCGGCGGTTCCCTTGAGGCCGCGGGCAATGTCCGCTGCATGGGCGGCGATTTTCGATGCCACGATCCCCTGGCGCGTGTCGTCCACGGAAGGATGGCGGATATGTTCGGCGGGAGTGAGATAGCATAGAAAATCGGCGCCGTAGTAAGCGGCCAGAGCTCCGCCGATCGCGCCGGTGATATGGTCATAGCCGGCCCCGATATCCGTCACCAGGGGGCCCAGCACGTAAAATGGGGCCCCATCGCAGATTTTTTTCTCCAGCTCCATATTTTTTTGGATTTCATGCAAGGGGATATGTCCGGGACCTTCGATAATGACCTGGACGCCGGCCTTCCTGGCCCTCTGTGTTAATTTCCCGAGTTCTTTCAATTCGGCTATCTGGGGGGCGTCTGTCGCGTCGGCGATGCATCCGGGCCTCATGCCGTCTCCGAGACTCAGGGTGATCCTATGGCGGCTGGCAATGTCGAGCACCCTGTCGAAATATTCGAAGAGGGGATTTTCTTTTCCGTTTTTCCTCATCCAGTTGACGAGGATGGCCCCTCCCCGGCTGACGATATCCAGGAGTCTTCTGGACTTCAGGAAGACTTCAAGACTTTTTTTGTTGATGCCGCAGTGGATCGTGAAAAAATCAACTCCATCGCAGGCCTGTCCTTCCAGCACCTCGAAGATGTCCTCAGCCTCCATCTTGAGAAAAGAACCCCGTTTTCTTTGTACCCCCATGGCGGCCTCGTAGATCGGAACGGTGCCGACTGGAAGCGGTGATGCCTCAAGGATAGACCGGCGGATTTTTCTTAAATCGCCCCCCAGGCTCAGGTCCATGACAGCGTCGGCGCCGAGGTTGACGGCCAGGGCGAGTTTTTCGAGTTCTGTTTTAAGGCTGATCTTGTCCGGCGACGTTCCGAGATTTACATTGATTTTAGTGGAGAGATTCTCCCCGATGCCGCAAGGGGACGTGATTTGCCTGCGGTTATTGAGCGGGATGACACAGCGGCCGGCGGCCACGCTTTTGAGGAGCGTTTCGCAGGAGACCCCCTCTTTTTTGGCGACAAGGGCGGCCGTTGCACGGAAAAGTTTGTCTTGGCGCAGTTTGTTATACATGCTTTTTTTTCAAAACGGCTTTGAGTTTACGGGTTGCTGAGGTGATATCTTTTGCCAGGCAGATTTCCCTGCAGACGGCTGCGCGGTTCGATCCGGCCGATGAGATGCTTGGGAGACGGCCGAGGTCGATGCCGCCGATGGCAAAGACAGGCCGAGACGTCAAGGAGAGGGCGTGGCGCAAAAGTGTTAATCCGCGGGGACGCATGCCGGGCTTGGTAAGGGTGGCAAAAACAGGTCCGAATCCCAGGTAATCCACGGCCATCTTGCGGCTTTCGCGGACGTCCTTCAAGGTGTGGCATGAGATGCCGATGATGGCTTCCCGTTCGAGCAGTTTCCTGGCGACGGCAACGGGCGCGTCGTCCTGGCCCAGATGGACGCCGTCGGCGTCAACCGCTTTTGCGACGTCGATGCGGTCGTTAATGATGAACAGACATCCGGCCCTGCGGGCCATGGATGCCAGCGGCGCGGCGAAGGCGATCATTTCCCTTGCCGTGGACGTCTTGTCGCGTAATTGCACGATGTCCACGCCGCCTGCAAGCGCCGCAACCATGATGCTTTTAAGTTTTTGCGGCCCGCAGACGTCTTTATCAAGGATCAAGTAAAGACGGGAATTTTTTAAGTGTTGTTTTTTCCAGTTCATAGGTGTCAAAGCGCGTTTTTTGGATCTTTCGGCTGGCCTGGTTGTCCAGGAGTTTTAAAAACTCTTCAAGGACCCGGAGGGCCTCTTTTGTTCTTTGCATGTTCGCCAAAAAAAGATGGGCCGTGGAGCGTTTTGCTGTCTTGTTGGCGAATGTCCTTCCAGGGTCTTGCGCGCTTTTGCGTTCCAGGACCATCCTGAAGCGGTCGACACGGCTGGATTTGAAGATTTTTGTTACGGCATGGCGCAGGCGGCGCAGACGCCGGGTGAAGGATGCGTCTTTGAGGCAAAATCTTGCGATGTCTTCGCAGACCCGCAGCCCTTCTTTGGCGCGGTTGACATTTGCGTCCAGGACCCTGTAGATCTCTTTTTCGGCGTCTTTGGGATTTTTTTGCACTCGGTTCTTGGCGTTCAAGACAACCGCCTGATTTTGTCGATGATCCCGGTTGTCGATTTGTTTTCAATGTAAGGGATCACACGGACCTTGCCTCCGTCGGCGAGGACTTCTTTGGCGCCGACAATGCGGGAGACGTTCCAGTCGCCCCCTTTGACCAGGACATCGGGTTTGAGCGCCCTGATGAGTTCCAGGGGCGTGTCCTGATGGAACAATACGACATAATCCACACATGCCAGGGCCGCCAGGACGCGCGCCCTGTCTTTTTCATTGTTGACGGGCCGTTTTTTTCCTTTCAGGCGGCGGACAGAGACATCGTTATTGAGTGCGACGATGAGAATATCGCCGAGCGTTTTGGCTTTTTCCAGGTAGGCCACGTGCCCGTAATGCAGGATGTCAAAGCAGCCGTTGGTAAAGACGACCTTTTTCGCGGAAGAACGCCGTAAAATATCTTTTAGGCGGCTGGGCGTTACGATTTTGTTATGCATGGCCTGTTTATGCGTGGTTTTCGATCAGCTGGCAGATGATGTGGATGATGAGGATGTGGGCTTCCTGGATCCGGGCCGTTATTTTCGACGGGATGATCAGGGCTATGTCGGCTGCCCGGGCCAGCTCTCCCCCCGTGCCGCCGGTCAGGGCGATCGTTTTGAGGCCTTTGGATTTGGCTGTTCGGACGGCGGCGAGGACGTTTTTGGCCCCTCCGCTTGTCGAGATGGCAAAGGCAATATCCCCGGCGCGTCCCAAAGCTTCGATCTGGCGCGCGAAGACCCTGCTGAAATCATAATCGTTGCCGATGGCGCTTAGGAGCGACGTGTCGGTTGTCAGCGCGACGGCCGCGTAGGCCTCCCGTTCTTTCTGGAAGCGGCTGACGAGTTCTGTGGCGAAGTGCTGGCTGTCGGCTGCGCTCCCGCCGTTGCCGAAGATAAGGACTTTGTGCTGCGATTTCATGGCGTCGGCGATGGCGCCGGCAGCTTTTTCGATGCGCGCCACCAGATCTTCGTTCTGCAGGATCTTCGTCTTGACGTCCAGGGAATCCTGGATGAGGCCTTTGATGAGCTGTTTCATCTTATATCCTTATCTCGCGATTTTGCCTGAAAAAGTGAAGCCTCCCCGGTCTAAAGACCAGAGCTTGCTCTTTTCGCAGAAGGCGAAACACCTGCGCCATTTTCCCACGAGGGAACACCGGTGCCATTCCTACAAAGCGCCAGGTGCCGATAAGCGCAGGGTGCAGCAGAACTTCACAACTGCATTTCCGCCACAAATCGTGTCGAGACCTCGCTGCGATTTTATCGCAGCGGGCATCCCACGGGCTAAGCCCGTGGATTTCTGTGAAGGATTAACCGAAGAATTCCTGCGCGATGCCGTAAAGTTCCATGTCGACGGTCTTGAGTTTCTCAACGCCTCTTTCCAGGGGGACGCCGATGATTTTTGTTCCGGCGAGGCTGACCATTTGGCCGAACTGTTTGTTCTCGACCAGTTCGACGGCCTTGATGCCGAAGCGTGTGCCCAGGACCCTGTCGAAAGCCGTGGGCGATCCGCCTCTCTGGATATGGCCCAGGACGCTGACGCGCGTCTCGAAGCCCGTGCGTTTCTCGATCTCCTTGCCCAGATAATCGCCGATGCCCCCGAGCTTCACGTGTCCGAATTCATCCAGGCTTTGGTCTTTGGTGACATCGGACTCTTTGAGGCGGGCGCCTTCGGCGACAACGACGATGCTGAAGGTCCGGCCTCTCTGATGCCTCTTCTTGAGGATCTCGCATGTCTTGTCGAGGTCGATGGGGATCTCCGGGATCAGGACGACGTCCGCCCCGCCGGCGATGCCGGCGTGCGTGGCGATCCAGCCCGCGTGACGCCCCATGACTTCGGCGACCATGATGCGGTGATGGCTTTCCGCGGTCGTATGGAGCCTGTCGATGCACTCCATGGCGATATTGACGGCTGTGTCGAAACCGAAGGTGTAGTCCGTTGCGTTCAGGTCGTTATCGATTGTTTTCGGGACGCCGACGACGTTGAGACCTTCCTTGACAAGTCTATTGGCGACGCCCAAGGTGTCTTCTCCGCCGATGGCGATGAGGGCGTCAAGTTTAAATTTTTTAAACGATTCTTTGACATTCTCGACGCCTTTGTCTTTTTTATAAGGGTTGGTGCGGCTGGTGCCCAGGATGGTCCCGCCCTTCGGCAGGATGCCGGAAACGGCGTTGAGGTCCAGCGGCACGGTGTCGCCTTCTATGATGCCTTTCCAGCCGTTCTTGAAACCGATGACTTCGTGCTTATCGTTATACGCCTTCCTGACGATGGCGCGGATGACGGGGTTTAATCCTGGGCAGTCCCCTCCGCCCGTGAGTACTCCGATTCTCATAATGTGCTTTCCTCCCGTTGTAGGCTTGGTCTAATTTGTGAAATCAGCCTTTCGATCGTTATCAAATCTTGATCCCCTGATAAGGAATGGAGATCTCTTCCCGCGGAGGTTCCTGTCGTTTCTTGTTGTTTTTGTCCGGTCCCGAGACGATCTTGGCCACATGGATCCTGACATTGATCGCCTCGTCGATACCAAAGACCTCTTGGATCTTCGTGGCGATCAGGTCTTGGAGCTTGGCCGTGAAATCAGGAATATGTGTTTCCTGCGCCAAAACGACACGCATGCCGATGGAAATCTCTTTTTTGTGCGCTCGGACATCCGCCTTGGCCTCCTTGATCTCGCTCATCTGTTGGGCGAGACGTTTGATCAGATCTTCGACGGCCGAAAGGGTGATGGTGACCTGGCCGTTGGGGTTGGAGAAGGCGATTGTTTTTTCTCTCTGGATCTTTCCCGTGATCGCCTGGGCCGCGGCAAAACTCAGGAGGATGAAAATAAATCCGGACAACCCCGTCAGGAAGCGCAGATAGCTGTCGGTATAGAAACGGTTGAGCTGTACCACGACATCGCGGATGTCTAAGACATGGAAAGCAAAACACATGGCAAGCGTTCCCAGGAAGGCGAAGACGACCGTATAAAAAAATATGCTTAATGCGGTTCTCATGAGCTTCCTCTCTTTCGCGTGCTAAATCTTTTTGTTCGACCCCGGTTCGGGATCCCGCGGTTTTCGTCCGCGGAGCTTCATTTGTCCACACCTTTGATTTTAATGACGACGTCGCGTATCGTCAAATCCGTGGCTTCTTCTACGGCCGCTTTTATCCTGTCTTGCACTTTCATGGCCACATCCGGGATCTTGTGTCCGTATTTGACGATGATGGGCACGATGATGGAAATTTCTTCGTTTTTTTCCGAGCGGATGTCGATGGCGCCGCTCTGGGTCTTCTTGCCGATGAAGTGCAGCACCCGCGATTTCATATCATCGCATACCCTGGAAACGCCGTCAATCTCCAATGCCGCCAGATAGGCGATGGAGGCAATGACATTATTGTGGATCTTGATGATACCCAGCTCTGTTTTGTCTGCTTCGGGGATCACGTTTTTGCCTCCTTGGATTCTCCATCCGTGTTTGTTTTGAGGATTTGTTCGATAAAATGGGTCGAGATGTCCCCTTTCCGGAATGACGGGTGGTTGAGAAGCTGTTTATGGAAAGGGATGGTCGTTTTGATGGGTTCGATCACGAATTCGTCGAGCGCGCGCAGCATCGTTTTGATGACCTCGTGCCTGTTTTCCCTGTGCACGATCAATTTGGCGACCATCGAATCGTAATGCGGACTGATCTGGTATCCTTGGTAGACATGGGTGTCCATCCGTACGCGAGGTCCGCCCGGCAGGTTGAGGGTCTCGATACGGCCGGGCGAAGGCATGAAATTGTTCTGGGGGTCTTCGGCGTTGATGCGGCATTCCATGGCCGCGCCTTCTATCTTGACGTCTTCCTGGCGTATTTTTAGCTTCTCTCCGGCCGCGATCCTGATCTGTTCCTTGATAAGGTCGATTCCCGTGACCATCTCCGTGACGGGATGCTCGACCTGGATGCGCGTGTTCATCTCCATGAAGTAGAAATTTTTTTCCTTGTCCAGCAGGAATTCGATCGTGCCGACGTTACGGTACCCTGCGGTCTTGACGCCCTTGATGACCAGGTCTCCGATCTTTTTGCGGAGTTTGCTGTCGAGGGCCGGCGACGGGGATTCCTCCAGGAGCTTCTGATGGCGTCTCTGGATGCTGCAGTCGCGTTCGCCCAGGTGGATGACATTGCCGTAATGGTCGGCGATGATCTGGAATTCGACGTGCCGGGGTTCTTCGATGTACTTTTCGATATAGACGTCCGGGACCCCGAAGGCCTTCTCCGCCTCTGCCTGCGCCGTCATCAGCGAACTGATGAGGCGGATATCGTTATGGCAGATGCGCATGCCGCGGCCGCCGCCGCCGGCGGTCGCCTTGATGATGACGGGATATTTGATGCGGCGGGCGATTTTAAGCGCTTCTTCCTTGGTTTTGACGACGGAGTTTGAGCCGGGTGTGATGGGCAGGCCCGCCTTGCTCATGGTCTCTTTGGCGGCCATCTTGTTGCCTAAAAGACGGATATTTTGCGGCGACGGCCCGATAAAAGTGATCTGGCTGGATTCGCAGATCTCCGCGAAGTGTGCGTTCTCGGAAAGGAATCCATAGCCTGGATGGATGGCTTCCACATC
>Ga0172373_10000219_pt1 | contig 90449 bp, 75 predicted proteins | sample Lak10m_2_FD_114546 | JGI IMG/M metagenome (GOLD analysis project Ga0172373, IMG submission 114546) | Freshwater microbial communities from Kabuno Bay, South-Kivu, Congo - kab_092012_10m | ecosystem: Environmental > Aquatic > Freshwater > Lake | place: Democratic Republic of the Congo...
CTTTTACAAGTACACCTATGAATTTTTCGCTCGGTTTTCTTCATCATTGGGCTTGTCCTGATTTTTTAAGACAAGATTATCATATTTCAAAGTGTTCAAGTTATTTTTGGACAAACCCTTACCCACTTTCTACTCACCACTTTCCAAAGGAGTAATCCATGCCAAAAATTAAAACTAACAACATCGAACTCTATTATGAAATCCACGGCGAAGGCAAGCCACTCGTGTTGATCTCTGGTCTTGGCTATCCACTTTGGCAATGGCACAAGATGGTCCCGTTTTTGGCGGAGCAGTTTCAAGTCATCACTTTCGATAACCGTGGCGTAGGGCAAAGCGACAAACCCGCTGGCCCATACACCGCTCAAATGCTCGCAGCTGATACAGCAGGTTTGCTTGACTCACTCGGAATTGAGAAAGCCATCATTGCAGGTCACTCAATGGGCGGGTTCGTTGCACAAGCAATGGCACTCGATTTTCCGCAGAAGGTGGAGAAACTGATTCTGTGTTCGACCAACTTTGGCGGGCCGCACCATGTACCGGTCACGGCTGAGGCGATGAAAGTCCTCACCGATGTGACCAGCGATGCGCTCACCCGTTTCAAAAATGGGTTGGCCGTCAGCACTGCTCCAGACTGGTCGGAAAAGAATCCAGAGATGATCGAAGAATGGGTCAAGTGGCGGGTTGCAAATCCAATTGAACCGACTCACTATCAATCTCAACTTGCCATCGGTCTTGGATTATTGCCCGAAGCCGCAGCCTTTGAAGATAAACTTCCGCGCCTCAACGTCCCGACCTTGATCCTGTTCGGCGCACATGACAAAGTTGTCCCGCCTGCAAATGCTTCGCTTTTGGCGGCGAAAATTTCAGGAAGCAAGGTTGTCATCCTCCCCGATGCGGGGCATTTCTTCCCCATTGAAGTTGCGGAAGCGGCCGCACGCATAATTATAGATTTTGCAGCGTAATTGTTTGCTGAACATTGCGGGGACGGTGAGCTTGCTGAGAATTCAAACCCTGATCCTATATCCCACTCCTGCCTCGGTGTGAATATAACTCGGGCGTGATGGGTCAGGTTCGATTTTGCCCCGCAGGTTGCTGATGTTGACGCGCAGGATGTGCATGTCGGTGTAGCCTTCGCCCCAGACTTCGAAAAGTATCTTTTTATGAGTGATTACTTTCCCTGCATAGTTAACCAATAAACGCAAGATGTCATATTCGGTGGGGGTCAATGGGATTTCTTTTTCATCCACAGTAACAACTCTGCGAGAAAAGTCCATCATGAAGTTGCCCGTTGTAAATATTGGTTCATTCACCTGATCAGCCTGCCTGCGTTGGATAACCCGGATGCGGGCTAATAGCTCACTACTGCCAAAAGGCTTTGTTAGGTAATCGTCCGCCCCTGCGTCTAATGCGGCAACCTTATCCTGCTCGGCTTCGCGGACGGAGAGAATGATAATGGGGATTTGCGACCATTCGCGAATGCGGCGTGTAACGACAATACCGTCCATATCTGGCAGCCCGAGGTCAAGGATGATCAAGTCGGGACGGTGGGTAACGACAGCACTCAAGGTTTCCTGCCCGTCTGATGCTTCATGAACAATAAAACCTTGCGCAGCTAATATCGGATGCAAATAACGCCTGATCGCTGCTTCATCGTCCACTATTAATACCCGCTGTTTTATTTCCATAAAAAATATGCTCTCCTTGTATTTTTTACGAGCCTATCATTTAAGAATAGTGTATTCAATTATTCGTCAATCTAGGGACAAGAAACAAAGCAGGGGCGTCAAGAAAAGGTCAAGATTTTATGTGATTTTGACTTGATTCTTGACCCGCCTTTTATGCAATTGCTTTAAATATTTGTCGCCGTTTTATACAAGGTGGATAGCATTAACGTATCGATGAGGTGACATGAATACGCTTGATGATGATCCCACTGCTGTAACTTTACCTTCCGCTTCATTTCCTTACCTTCGGCCTGTCAACCGTTTAATAGTCCTTGTGCCTGAATCTTTGGCAGATCCCGTCGGGGTTGCAAGAAATATATGGGGATTGGCAAGATCTTTAGATGGCTCCGTTCAGCTTGTCAGCTTATGCAAGGATTTGTTGCAGGAACCTAGTTTGCGCCGCCAGCTTGTTTTTCTGTCTGTGATGGTTAGCGATGGTTTTGTGTCTGTCGAGTCCAAAGTGGAGTATGGAAACAACTGGCTAAAGGTTGTGAAATCTACCTGGCATGAAAGGGATGTGGTTGTATGTTTTGATGGACAGCACGCAGGTTTGACATATAAACCGTTAAGCCAACTCATCGAATCGAACTTGAAATTAAAAGTGTACGTGCTGAATGGAGGAGATCAAGTCAGGCCAGCTCGTCCGAATTGGCTCTCGTCGGTCATTGCTTGGGGAGGCTCGCTCGGTATTTTGGCCGCTTTTTTTTGGATGCAAGTCCAGATATTAGAAATACCACAAACATGGGCGCAGAATGCGCTGATGTATCTTTCCATTCCCCTTGAGGCAGGGCTGATCTGGGGTTGGAATACCTTATTCCCATAATCATTATTTCGAAAAGGCTAAGAATGTCAGAAACAAATCCTAAATTTTTGTCAGAACGGCAGACGGAGGAATACCAACGCCAGCAGGCTTTATTTTCCGCTCAGCCAGCCATTGTCCAGCGTTTTCTCGAAACACAGGGAAAACAAATCGCCCAGGCAATTGTGGATGGCGATTCGCAAATCAGTTTTTCACTGCCAGACCGTGTGGTCTGCACACTGGAAAACGTTGACCAGCCCGCATTGGTCACCATTCCTCAAAATCAGCGCACGCGTTCGGTAGGAAGTTTTTTCAATCGCTTCCGCAAAGCGGACCTCTACAAGGAATTGCGCCACATCTTCACCGAACTGGAACAATCACCAGATCGGGCGATTTCTGTAGCGGCAGGGCTTCTGCGCCACGCCACGGTGATGCATATGGTGTATCAAATGCTTCCAGCGGGACGTGCGGTTGTGTACCAACCCGCCGAAGAGGATGAACTTATTCCATCGATCCCAGTGACAGATGGAATGGAACCAGAATCAGCTATTACTTCCGCATCCGATGCCATTGCAGAAGAAGGAAAAACTGACGAAGGTCGCGGCGACTTGCTTGTACCTTTTGTTCCGTATGCCCGCAAATTTTTCCTGCCGCAGTGGGTGGCTTTCGACAAGGACGGGAAAATGCTGGTCAAGTCTGTGGATGAAGCGAATGCGCATGTCAAATCCATGCAGCGGTTTATGGAAGAGTTGTTCCTTGCTGTGGCACTGGCTCCTTATATTTCGGCAGATGACGAATACGCCAAGAAACGCTACGGCATGTTAGGTCAGCTGATCAATCAGGGACGCGCGCTGGCGATCTATCAGACAAGCGAAATCATCACTCGAATCAGCGAGCGGGCTCGGGCGGGGAGTCTGAACCGCGGGCTTCGTCTCAGCCTGCCTTATTTCGATGATCAAGAATTGAAGATCAATAGTTCAAATTTTGAAGTCATCCCGTCGGGACGAATCATGTTTGTCCCTGCTTTTGTTGTGCGTGCTGTTCGGCAGGAAGAAGTGAAAGTCAGCCAGGACACACGCCTGAATCCATCCACCCGTAAACACCTGCTTCACTTGCTTGAGTTACTTGAAAAAGCATTTGGAACTTTATAGCACAAGGTTGTTATCATGTTTTTCTCTATTGCCCTATTAATTGTTGTTGTAATTATTTCTCTGCGTGCCGCGCCGAAAGAAAGCCAGGAAGATGCCCACGTTCACGGCGCTGGACAGATCGGCGTGCTGGCGGCGATTGCCTTATTTGGTGTGGATTATTTCACCTCATATTACTATGCTACAGGTGAAATGATGAGCGCATTGCATCCTTATGGTTTGCAAAAGTACGGCTACATAGCGGTTACGATTATTGCATTTGCCAATTTTGTTTTTGGCATTCTTTACATGTATTCGCTTGGACCCTTCAACGAAGGCGGCGGCTCATACACGGCTTCGATGCGCTATCTCAAGCCGACATTAAGTCTGATCGTTGCTGTCACATTGATTCAAGATTATGTGCTTACGATTGTAGTATCTGCACTTTCAGGCGGCGATCAACTTCTTTCAATTATCAACGCCTATGATGCTCATTGGATTTGGCATTTTGCAATTGGCGCGGCGCTTGCAGCAATAACCTGGTTCCTTACGATTCGAGGACGCGGTGAGTCGTCCCGTGTTGTTTTTACAATGCTTGGTGTTTTCCTGTTTCTGACTCTCACAATGGGAATTGGATTAGTCATTGCGCACTTCAAGGGGATTGCGCCCCAGCCAGTTGAAGCTGTGGCTTCCGTCTCTCTTGCCCAGGCGTTCCTGCATATGTTGACCGCGTCCATGAAAGGAATGGTAGCGTTGACAGGCTTGGAAGCAGTGTCCAATGGGGTTCAATTCTTCATCAACGAAGATGTTGCGCTTGTAAAGTGGGGCAAGAAACACATGCCGCGCTGGGAAAAACTATGGAGTTTTTATAGCGGCAAATCTGGCATTGGGCGATTTGTTCAAACATCATTTTTGTTCTATGGCGGTTTGACCACTCTTTTCTTAACTTATTTTTCACTACGCTTCAATGTGTTTGACGGAACCCTTGGGCGCACATTGATCGGGAACCTTGCCTTCATTGGTTTTTCCCAAATCCCAGGTGGCGTCATTTTATTTTGGGCATATCAAATATTGGCTGTGTTAATGCTGGCTGCTGCATCCATGACTGCATTCCAGGATGCCCAAGCTACAGAATGGCGTGATGTAGCGATCGGTGAAATTCCAGAAGCGATTGTATATCGCGATCCGCGAGGTACGTTTACCCGCTCTGTGACAATCACCTTTGGCTTATCGGTATTGATCATGTTGCTTGTCCGCGGGAAAACCACTGTCGCTGTCCCGTTTTATGGTGTGGGTGTATTCATGCCAATTATGATCATGGGGCTTGCGGTTCGCAAGAATATCCTCGAAACCTTTACCGGGCAAGCGCGAGTATGGGGAGCATTTGGCGCATCCTTTGCCGCTGCGCTTGCGTTTGTAGTGTTTATCGGTCAACTGGTTGGGAAATGGAGTGAAGGCGGTTGGGCAGTATTAGTCTCATTCACGCTTTTGGCACTTGCCGCACACCTGATGTTGCTTTCCCCGCTTGGGTTTCGTGAGCCCAAACAAATTCATCGCATCGTGCGAGACAAGGCACGTGTTCAAGGCGCAATGGCATCCATTGTTGAATGGCAGTCTCTCAAAATGCAGGAATATCGTTATGAATTACTAATTGGTATTGCCCGCTTCTTTGAGTTATTTGGTGTCCGTCGTCCGACAAGATATGAACAACCTGTAATGGCAGGGGATTATGATCACGCTCTGCACGTGGACCATCCCGAAGCGCCGTCATTGTTGGATCAATATATCGATCACCCCGCGCCGAAACTTGGTGGCGCTCCGAACGAGACTGCTTCCGCTGAAGAAGATTCCTAAACATTGAGATGTCATTGCGAGGCGGTGTTTGTCCGCCGAAGCAATCCCTGCATAACAGGAGATTGCTTCAGGCTACCGCTTCGCAATGACATAAATCTTTTTATTCATCCTTTGCCTTTCCATGTCCACACCTATTTACAGCCTGCGCATATCAGAAGCCTGCGAGGCACTTGAAACATCCTTTGAAGGACTATCAAGCGCCGATGCAGAAACGCGCCTGGCTTTATACGGGTACAACACTCTTTCAAAACAAAAGAAGGAGTCAGTGTGGGAAAAACTTCTGCGCGAGTTCGTCCACCCGCCTGCGCTGGTGCTGCTAATTGTTGGGCTGGTTGCGTTATTGCAGCACGACATTGTACTTGCACTGATTATCTGGAGCATCATCTTTGTAAACACAGGCTTCTCTTTTTGGCGTGAATATCGTGCTGAGCAAGCCATTGAGAAGTTGCGCGAGATTTTGCCTTCCTTCGCGCATGTGATTCGTGATGGTGTGGAAAGTTATATTCCGTCGAGCGATGTTGTCCCTGGGGACATTTTGGTGCTTGCAGAAGGCGATAATATCTCAGCCGATGCACGTGTGATCGAAGAATATGGACTGCGCACCAACAACGCAACATTGACGGGCGAATCCATCCCTGCCCGTAAGACAGCCGACCCATCGCTTCAAAGCGGACTTAGTGAGTTGGATCGTCCCAACCTGATTTTTGCTGGCACTTCCATCGCTTCGGGAACGGGGCGGGCGGTTGTTACCGCCACGGGAATGTCCACTCAGTTCGGGCGGATCGCACATCTGACTCAATCCATCGTGGAAGAGCCGACTCCCTTCCAGAAAGAGCTCGCTCAATTAAGTAAAGTCACAGCCTGGATCGCGCTTGGGATCGGCGTGTTCGTCATGGTGATTGGATATTTCTCATTGGAAATTCCCATCAAGGAAGTTACGCTGCTGGCGCTGGGCATCGTGGTGGCAGTTATTCCAGAAGGGCTTACAGCCACGCTCACTCTCTCGTTGGCAGCAGCAGTTCAACGTCTAGCCAAAAGAGGCGTGCTGGCGAAGAAAATATCCACAGTCGAGAAACTCGGGCAAGTGTCCATCATCTGCACGGATAAAAGCGGCACCTTGACTCAAAATCAAATGACCGTGCGCGATATTTGGGTGGCGCAAAAGCGAATCAAAGTCACTGGCGTTGGGTATGAACCTAAAGGGAATTTTTCACCAGAACCAACAGGGCAGGCTTGGGAAAAAGATTTGCTTTGTCTGTTGGAGGTTGCATCCTGCTGCAACAACTCGCGCATCAATCAGCCTTCCCTTGAACACCCTGGCTGGACGAGTTTAGGCGATCAGACCGAGGCGGCGTTGAAAGTAACGGCAATGAAAGGCGGGGTTTTTGAAGAGGCGGTCAATCGACTGTTGCCGCGCATCCATGAAATTCCATTCGATGCCCGTCGCAAGCGAATGACGACTATTCATCGCGAATTTAATCGCGAGGTTGCGTTCGTTAAAGGGTCGCCGCGTGAAGTGTTGCAATTATGCACAAAGGTCATGATTAATCAGGAAATCATTCCACTCACCGAGCAATTGCGTGCGGAGATCATGGCTGCCAATGACGATTATGCGCGCGGCGCGTTGCGAGTGCTGGCGCTTGCACGTCGTGATTTACCCGTACGTGATGGGGCATACACTGTTGAGAGCGTGGAACGAGAGCTGACATTCCTTGGCTTGATGGCGATGATGGATCCGCCACGTCCGCAGGTTGAAAAGGCAGTTCAAACCTGCCGCGAAGCGAACATCCGCATTGTGATGATCACAGGCGATTATGGTCTGACGGCTGAGTCATTGGCTCGCCGCGTGGGAATGCTGACCTCAAAGAATACACTCATTGTGACAGGCGCAGAACTGGATGAGTTATCCGATGTGGCGTTGCAAGAAATCCTTGATAAAGAAGTTCTCTTTGCGCGTATGGCTCCCGAACACAAAATGAGACTGGTCTCTGCCTTTCAGGCACGCGGCGAGGTGGTGGCTGTCACAGGTGATGGCGTGAACGATGCGCCCGCCCTTCGCAAAGCAGATGTGGGAATTTCGATGGGCATTGTCGGTACAGATGTTTCAAAGGAAGCTGCTGACATTATTTTGACACAGGATGATTTTGGTGCAATTACCGCCGCCATCGAAGAAGGACGCGGTGTGTTCGATAATATTCGTAAGTTCATTACTTATATTTTCTCGAGCAATATCCCCGAGTTGATGCCTTTCGTGGTTAAGGCAAATTTTCCATTAATTCCATTGGCGTTGAGCGTTCGTCAAATCCTGGCAATTGACCTTGGAACCGATATGTTCCCTGCGTTGGCACTTGGGATGGAAAAACCCGAGCCTGATGTGATGAAACGTCCGCCGCGTCCGCGCCACCAGCCTTTGCTTGACCGCAGCTTATTGTCGCGTGCGTTTTGGCTTGGGATGATCGAAGCGACGTTGTGTTTTGCTGGTTTCCTGTCCATTTTTATTCTTGCTGGTCATGTGGATGAAATCGGGCTGGCGTTTCTTGCTCCGCTGGCGGGACTTATTGATTTCAAGCTGACTTTATCTTTAGGCGAAACTGTGATTTTGGCTTCGACTGTATATCATGCAGGTGTCGTATCTTCGCAAATTGGCAATGCGCTGGCGTGCCGTTCAGATAGAACCCGCAGTTCCGCGCTTGGCTGGCTTAGCAACAAATATCTGTTGCTCGGCATTTTGATTGAGCTGCTCGGAATCGCCAGCATTATTCACATCCCATTCCTTGCAGACATTTTTAATCACACCCCTCTTTCAGCGTGGATGTGGACGGTGTTGACATTAAACGCGGTTATTTTGTATTCTGTGGAGTGGCTTCGCAAAGCCCTTGTTCGCGGCTTTACAAAGATGCGCAAGGGAAAGTCATCACCACTCTCTCTTCAGGAGGTTTTCCGATGAAAGTCATCATTATGGGTTGCGGAAGGGTCGGCTCGCAGGTCAGTTTGCTGCTGGCAAGGCAGGGACATGAAGTCATTGTCATTGACCATGATGCCAACGCTCTCTCAAAATTAGGAACTGATTTCAAAGGCAGAGTTGTGCGCGGAGTCGGCTTTGATAGAAAAGTTCTCATCGAAGCCGGGGTGGAAACCGCCGAAGGTTTTGTATCTGCCAGTTCCTCTGATAATGCGAATATCGTTGCGGCACGCATCGCACGTAATATTTTTCATGTGCCAAGAGTGGTGGCGCGGCTGTACGATCCTGTGCGCGCAGAAATCTATCAGCGGCTGGGACTGACAACGATCTCCAGCACAGCTTGGGGCGCGGAACGAATCGTTGAAGTCGTCACACACAATGACCTCGATGTACTGAATATATTTAGCGATGGCGGAACGACGATGGTGCGGGTCGAAGTTCCTGCGCGTTTGAATGGACATCGCGTAGCACAAATGAATATTCCTGGCGAAGTATCTGTCACTGCCATCACTCGCAACGACCACACCTTTATCCCTGTTTCTGGTACTGAGTTCCAGGATGGCGATGTTGTGTATCTCGCGGTCATTCCTTCTGCCATGGATCGGCTGGAAGAAATGCTCGGGATCGAGCGGAGGTAATTATGTTTGTAATTGTAGTTGGCGGCGGCAACACAGGCTCACAGCTTGCAAAGTTTTTGCTGGAAGAAGGTCACACAGTGCGCGTGATCGATGAGCGCCCAAATGTGCTTGAGAAACTGGCGCTTGAAGTTCCGCAGGAAATGATTGTCAACGGCGATGGAAGTTCACCGACCGTTTTGGAAAAAGCTGGCATTCAAAAAGCGCAGGTGCTGGCAGCGGTCACAGGTTCAGATGAAACCAATTTGGTCATTACGTCTTTGGCTCGATTCGAATTCAATGTGAAGCGGGTCATCGCGCGAATCAATAATTCAAAAAATGCATGGCTCTTCACTCCTGAAATGGGCGTGGATGTTTCACTCAATCAGGCTGAGATCCTTGCGCGCCTGACAGCTGAGGAAATGTCGCTTGGTGACATGATGACCATGCTGAAGATTCGCCGAGGCAAATTTTCCATTGTGGAGGAAAAGATCGCTCCCTCCGCGCCGGCAATTGGTACTGCTCTAAAAGATTTACATCTCCCGAATAATTGCGTCATCTCTGGCATTATCCGTCACGGCGAGATGATCCTGCCGCGCGGTACCACCGTTCTGGAGCAAGGGGATGAAATCCTCGCGATGGTAGATGACGCCGCCCGTGAGCCGCTCGCAAAACTTCTGAGCCGCCCAACATGAAGATAAAAATAAACGCCTCGTTTTAGGTTTTACTTAATCTCCCCATCTTTGATTCTGAGACGATAACCCACGCCCGCCTCTGTATGAATGTAGATGGGGCGTGCAGGATCAGGCTCAAGTTTGGAACGCAAATTGCTGATGTTGACGCGCAAAATGTGCATATCATCGTAACCCTCGCCCCAGATCTGGCGCAAAAGCTGGCGATGGGTTAATACCTTTCCCGCATGAGTTGCCAGAAGGCGCAAAATATCATATTCGGTCGGGGTGAGTTGAATCTCTTTTTCATTGACCGTCACAAGACGGTGTGAAAAATCCAAAGTCAATTTGCCTGTTGTAAAGATGGGTTCACTGGCGCTGTTGACCTGCCTGCGCATGACAACGCGCATACGCGCCAAAAGCTCCCCTGTGCCAAAAGGTTTGGTAAGGTAATCATCTGCGCCTGCATCAAGGGCGGCGATCTTGTCCTGCTCCGCTTCACGGACGGAGAGAATGATGATGGGAGTCTGCGACCATTCACGCAAACGGCGCGTCACTTCGATACCATCGATACCGGGCAAACCAAGGTCAAGGATGATCAGGTCGGGGCGATGGGTGAGGACTGCGCTCAAGGCTTCCTGTCCATCGGCGGCTTCGTAGACGTTGAGTCCTTGCGCGGTTAATGCGGCGCGCAAATAGCGCCTGATGGAGGTTTCATCGTCCACGACCAGAACACGTTGACCAGTTTCCATAACTTCAATTTATCCCTTGTTGCTCAAAGGTAGTTCGATCGTGATGATCGTCCCGCCGCCTTCACGGATGCTGGCATAAATCGTACCATGATGTGCTTCCACAATTCCCTTTCCGATGGACAAACCCAACCCTGTGCCGCTGACATTCTCCGGGCGTTGGACTCGGTAGAATTTGTCGAAGACGCGAGTCAAATCCTCGGATGGGATGCCAGCCCCACGGTCCGCGATCTTGAGGCGGATCTTTTCATCCAGTAATTCTGCAGAGACTTCGATCATTGAATCCACTGGCGAATATTTGACGGCATTTTCCAAAACATTGACGAGGACTTGTGCGATGAGAGTGAAATCCATTGGCACAAGTGGAAAACCTGCAGGGACGTTCACTTGTATTTTGCGGTCTGAAATGCGCGCTCCCAACTGTTCCAGTGCGGTGCCGATCACATCCTGAATGTCTTCAGACTCAAGCCGCAGTTTAATCGCTCCGCTTTCGATGCGGGTCATGTTGAGCAGGTTGCCCACGAGACGATTAAGACGATCCGCTTCATCGCGCGCGTTTTCGATCAATGCCCGCCGCGCAGATTCATTGATCATGCCGTTGTCTTCATCCAGCGAACTTAATGCCCCGGTGATCGAAACCAACGGCGTGCGCAGGTCGTGTGAAATGGAATTGAGCAATGCGGTTTGCAGAGATTCGGTGGCACGCAAAAGCTCGGCTTGCTGTGCCTGCTCGGAGAAACTGGCGCGTTCAATGGCCAATGCGGATTGGTTTGCGAAGGCTGCAAGGGTAAGCCTTTGCTCCGGTGAAAGAAAATTCGTTTGGTCTTTGGAGCGAACCCCGAGGACGCCGACCATGCCGTTGGAGGTTTTCAACGGGTGACAGCGCAGGGAAGCTGCAGGTAGGGTGTCGGTTCCACGGCCTGCAGGCTGATCGTGCTCATACGCCCAGGCTGCCACTGCCAATTCATTCTCATCGGGTTGGTAATCTGGAGAGCTTGCAAAGATCTGTAACTGTTTGTTCTCTGGTAGGAAGATGGCAACATCACGTCCGAAGGCATGACCGATCTGTGAAATGATAATATTCGCAACTTGTAGAAGGTCGGCAGCGGATGTCAGGTCTTTGCTGAGGTCGTAGATCGCCGCAGTTTGTTTCTCGCGCAGAATGGCGGCTTCCGCCTGTTCGCGTACACGTGCGGTGAGCGAACTAACCACCAAACTTACAATGAAGAGCGCGAAAAATGTGATGAAATATTGAGTATCGCTGACTGCAAATGTTAAATAGGGCGGGACAAGAAAATAATCAAAAGCCAGCACGCCGGCGATCGCAGTGAGAAGCGAAGGACCGCGCCCAAGAAAAATAGCCGAGACCACGGTGGAAGCCAGATACAACATAACCAAATTCGCGGGCTCCAGATTCCCACGGATGAATACCCCCAGCAGCGTGGAGATTGCCACCAATAAAAGGCTTAGAAGATAGCGTCCCAACGGGCGGTGTATTTGCCAATCGTTTGGCACCATGGATTTGCTTGATTCAGTCCGCGCACTGATGACATACACATCAATATCGCCGCTGGCATAAATGAGCTGGTCAACGATGGAGCCGTTCCATATTTCCTGCCAGCGCGGTTTAAGCGGCTTGCCCACAACCACCTTTGTAATATTATTTTTGTGGGCAAATTCAAGAACGGCTTCATGGATGGAACGGCCCGCAATCGTGAGACTCGTTGCTCCCAGTTCTTCCGCCAATTGTAAAGTTTTGCCGATGCGGTCTCGATTCGCTGGTTTCGTTTCAGGCTTGGATGCGATCTCAACGTAGATCGCATACCACTCCGCGTTGAGTTCATCTGCCAGTCTGCGCGTGGTGCGGATCAATTTTTCCGCCAACGGACTTGGACTGATGCAAACAGCCAGCCGCTCGCTCGCCGCCCATGGGCCAGAAATCGAGCGGGTCCGCATGTACGAGCGCATCTGATCATCCACGCGTTCGGCGGCGCGCCGCAGTGACATTTCGCGCAGCGCGGTGAGATTCCCTTTGCGGAAGAATTTATCAATGGCGCGGCTGGCTTGTTCGGGGATGTAAACTTTGCCTTCCTTTAACCGCATCATCAATTCATCAGGCGGCAGGTCAATGACTTCGATCTCCGAGGCCTCATCAATGACGCGGTCGGGAACCGTCTCGCGCACGATCACGCCTGTCACCTGCGCGACGATGTCGTTCAAGCTTTCCAGATGTTGAATGTTGAGTGTGGTGTACACGTCGATGCCCGCGTCGAGAATTTCCTCCACATCCTGATAGCGTTTGGGGTGGCGCGAACCAGGCGCATTGGTGTGGGCAAATTCATCGACCAGCACGATCTGCGGGCGGCGTCTGATCACTTCGTCTACATCCATTTCGGGCAGGGACACGCCGCGATACTCCACCTGCTTGCGAGGCAATACATCCAGTCCTTTTACCAACTCTTCGGTCTCAGCCCGTTTGTGAGTTTCCACGTAACCAACTGCAACGTCAATGCCTTGCGTATTGCGTTGGTGTGCGGCTTCGAGCATGGCATACGTCTTTCCCACGCCGGCAACATAGCCGAGGAATATTTTTAGCTTTCCCCGGCTCGGTTCATCGGACTGAATATTTTTTAGAAGTTCATCGGGGTCGGGGCGTTGTTCCATTAATGCACCTGATATGGGACTTCAGTGATGACAATCCCGCGTTTGCTTAATAAAGCAAGGCGCAGCCAAAAAGCAGTTTGTGTATGCAGAATGTTATGCCACCAGCGATTGGGATTGAATTGAGGCACAACTATGGTAATGCGCTCATTCGGTTGGGCGACTCTTCTCAAATCATCCACATAACCGAGAAACGGCTCAAGAAATGTGCGAAACGGAGACTCGATGATCACCAACCGTACGCCCTTTCCCCATGACTGCCATTTATTTTCAACAAGGCTTCTTTGTTCTGGATCAAGCAGAATATGAACCACCGTCACGTCATCCGACAGGGAACGGGCGTATTGTAGCGCTTCCAAGGTTCCCCGGTGTATTCCCGCTACTGGGATCACAACACGGTGGCGCATGAACGGCGGAGGTTCTCCAAAATTATCCAGAGAAAGGTCGCGAGCCAGGGATTGATAATGCCGATGAATCGTAAAGAAGCTGACCACTACAGTCGGGAGAAGCAGGACAATAATCCATGCACCATCCACAAACTTTGTGACGGCAAAGATCATTGTAACGATCGCAGTAGATAAAGCACCAATACCATTGATACCCAATTTCCATTGCCAACCTTTACTTCCCTGCGCCAGTGCTTGTTGATCTTTATACACCCCGGCGCGCCACCAATGACGTGCCATGCCCGTCTGAGACAAAGTAAAAGACAAGAACACGCCCACAGCCCACAATGGCACAAGGGCGGTAACACTGGCGTTGAAGATGATGATCAGGGTCGCAGCAATCACTGTTAGAGTGACTATGCCGCGGGAGAAAACGAGGCGACTTCCCCGGTATGCAAGTTGACGGGGCATATACCCATCTTCCGCGATGATCGCGCTCAAACGGGGGAAGTCAGCAAATGCTGTATTGGTCGCAAGCACCAAAATGATCGTTGTAGCGATGATCGTTCCGATATATAGTGTGCCGCGGCTCTCAAACACCGTCCGTGCTAACTGCGAAACCACCGTTTCTGATTCAGCAGGGACGGCCCCAATCTGCCCAAGGAGAAACGTCATGCCGATAAAAAGAACGCCCAGAGTTGATGACATCCAGATCATGGTAATGGAGGCGTTTCGTGCACGAGGTTCCTTGAAAGCTTTGACTCCGTTGGAAATGCACTCCACGCCAGTCAGCGCCGTTGTACCATTGGAAAAAGCACGCAGCAACAGGAACAAAGTTAGCGGTTCGGCATGAAGTATTTCCATTTGCGGAGGATCGATCACCACCCCAAGCGTCTTGGTCATATATTTGTAGAATCCAACCGCGACGGTTAGTACGGTCATGCCGAGAAAGAAGTAGGTCGGTGCTGCGAATGTATTCCCCGATTCTTTTACGCCCCTCAAATTTGCGATAGCAATCAAGGTCAAAAAAAACACGGCTAGCCCCACCCGATATGGATATAAGGCAGGGATTGCCGAAACGATCTGCGCGACGCCGGAAGAAATGGCTACCGCTGCCAGCAGGATGTAATCGAGCATCAACGCCGCCCCCGCCACAAGCGCGGATGTAATTCCCAAATTCTCTTTCACTACTGTATATGCCCCGCCGCCACCCGGATAGGCATGAATTGTCTGTTGATATGAGATCGTGACGATAACGAGCAGCCCCGTAATGATCAATGAGATTGGAAATGCATACCCAAACGCTTGCGCCCCGGCGGATGCCAGAATCACCAACGTTTCCTGTGGCGCATATGCAATAGATGAAAGAGCGTCTGCGCCAAAGACAGCCAAACCAACCATTTTTCCAATGGTTTGATGAGGAGCATCTGCCGTAGGAAGTGGACGCCCGATGAGCCAGGTACGCCAGGTTAATTTTTGCGTCCCCTGGTCGGTTGAAGGCAGATTGATAATGCCATCCTGATCAGAGCGTTTCTCGTTTTGTTTATCCATACCTTTTATTGTAGTCCATCCATTAAGAATAAATCAAACGCTTATGCGTGAATGCTTTCTCTGGCTGCCTGCTCCACTTCGTACTCCGTGATCTGAACCCGTTCAATGGCAAGCCCCACCTGGAGTGCAAGGTTGCGGAACAGCCTGCTCTCCGGGGATGGCAGATCCATTTCCGTGCTACTCCAAAGTTGTATCTCGCCGACCAACCCCCACGAATCAATGAGAGACAGTACGCAATCCGGTTTGGTGGTTATGGATGTGTCTTGAGGCGACTGGGCACTGGAAATTTCCTTTTCCCCTTTCGGCTGAATAATAATTATTGCCAAATCAACCATAAACCGCTGGCGCAAAAACTGTACCACCCTGCGGGCTATCGCATCAAGCGAACGCTGCCCCGCTAGAATGGTGGTGAATTCGTACATCAAAACAGCTTCCTGTTCACTTTTATGTGCCCTGGAGAGGGTTGCCTGAATGCGTTCCACAGTTACAATGGCAACAAAGAAAAAGATCGCCAGACTCAAGATCCCTTCCGGGCGGGCAACTGTAAATGTGTAGAACGGTGGTATGAAAAGAAAGTCGAACATAAGCGCCGCAGACAACGCCGCACTCACCCCAGCGCCTAATCCCCAGTGATAGGCATTCCAAGCAACCGCAAGCAGATAGACCATGGCGATGACGCCTTCCCCGATCAATTCCCGCTGGGATAATATGAGTACAAATGTTATTACTGCAATAGATAACAACGCCGAAAAAGATTCTCTTGCCAGCTTGGATAATCGAGAAAACTCAGTTTTTTTCATAATTCTCCGTATTTCACAAACGCCTGCACCCATACAGATTTATTTGAGACCGTCCAAAGCCAAGTTAATCTTAAGGACATTGACACGCGGCTCGCCGAAGATTCCGAACTGACGCCCTTCGGTATATTTTTCCACCAGGGATGTGACTTCCGCTTCGCTCCACCCGCGGGCGGATGCCACACGATGGACCTGGTACAACGCCGCGGCGACACTGATGTGCGGGTCGAGTCCGCTCCCCGAAGCAGTGACCAGATCAACGGGAATCGGAAGCGTGTTCTCAGGGTCGGCGGCTTTCAACGCGTCAATTCTCGCCTGGACTGAGTCAATCAAGGCAGAATTCATCGGCCCATAGTTTGAACCAGATGAGGCAGCCGCGTTATACCCAGCAGCAGATGGGCGTCCCCAAAAATATTTTGGGTCATCAAATTGCTGACCGATCAATTCAGAGCCAACAGCCTTCCCATTCTCCATAATGAGACTCCCATTGGCTTGATGTGGAAATAATACCTGCGCCATTCCCGTCACAGCCAGCGGATAGATAACGCCAGTGATAATGGTAAAAATCAAAAGCATGAAAAACGCAGGGCGTACTTGTGATGTCATTTTTATTCCTTTTTTAATTCTTGCGAGACTTCATCCACGGTGAAAAGATCGGCGTCGATAAAGTCCATTTCAAATGTGTTGCCCAATGTGCCTTTAATTTCTGGTTTGGGTAATTGAAACTTCGGAGGGCTTTCAAGGTGTGTATTTGCCAGCCTGTAAATATTGGGTTTGGAAATAATCACCGTGCCGCCATGTTGCCTGTAGTCTGACAAAGCTGCTTCATTTGCTTTCAGCCATACATGGATGAGTCCGTAGACCAAAAGAAGTATCCCAATTTGCATGGCTTCATGTCCGCGTTCCGAAAGTTTTATGCTGTGATCAAACATAAATAACGCGATCAAAAGCGGAAGGGTGAGGTAAACCTGCCACCATTTTGGACGAGGAGTATTTGAGTACATGGCTAAACCTCTATGTCAAATGAAGCGCGACCAACAACATGTCGATCAACTTGATTCCGATAAACGGGGCGACTAAACCTCCAACGCCGTAGATCAGCAGGTTGTCACGTAATAACTGAGCCGCGCCAACTGCGCGATACGGCACGCCGCGCAAAGCCAATGGAATTAGTGCAATAATGATCAGGGCATTAAAAATAACCGCTGAAAGAATCGCGCTCTCTGGTGTGGCAAGCCGCATAAAATTCAAAGTAGTCAACACAGGATATGTGGAAGCGAACGCAGCGGGGATGATGGCAAAGTATTTTGCGACGTCGTTAGCGATTGAGAATGTGGTCAGCGCACCGCGTGTCATCAGCAATTGCTTTCCGATTTCCACGATCTCCAAAAGTTTGGTCGGGTTGCTGTCGAGGTCAACCATGTTGGCGGCTTCACGCGCGGGTTGTGTGCCTGTATTCATCGCAACTGCAACATCGGCTTGTGCCAGTGCGGGAGCGTCGTTCGTGCCGTCGCCCGTCATCGCAACGAGGCGTCCACCCGTCTGATATTCGCGGATCAGTTTCAGTTTAGTCTCAGGCGTGGCTTGCGCGAGGAAATCATCCACGCCAGCTTCCGCCGCGATAGCTGCTGCGGTCAATGGATTGTCGCCTGTGATCATCACAGTTTTGATCCCCATCTTGCGGAGCTGCGCGAAGCGTTCCTTGATTCCGCCTTTGACAATATCTTTCAGGTGAATCACGCCCAGCGCGTGATTGTTGCGAGCCACCACCAGCGGCGTACCACCCAGGCGGGCAATGTTGTCCACTGCAGGCTTCAAGTCAGACGGGACGCCATTGTTATTGGATTGGATCATCTCGATCATCGTATCAGGCGCGCCTTTGCGAATAGCGGTGCCGTCAAAATTAACTCCGCTCATGCGGGTTTGCGCTGTGAACGGGACGAAGTGCATTCCTTCAGGTGCTTCATCGCTCGCGCCCATTGTTCGTCCGCGCAAGCCGAATTGTTCCTTGGCAAGCACAACAATCGAACGACCTTCAGGAGTTTCATCTGCAAGAGAAGCAAGCTGTGCAGCTTCGGCTAAATCTTTTACATCCACGCCATTCACAGGGATAAACTCCACAGCCTGACGATTGCCGAGTGTGATCGTGCCCGTCTTATCGAGCAGCAGCACATCCACATCACCAGCCGCTTCCACAGCGCGCCCAGACATCGCAATCACATTGCGCTGAATCATGCGATCCATGCCTGCAATGCCAATTGCAGAAAGTAAACCGCCAATCGTGGTCGGGATCAAACACACCAGCAAGGCAACCAAGACCGTGATGGTAATCGCAGTCCCTTTGCCCGCGGCGTTCACGCTATAAAGCGAGTAGGGCAGCAACGTGGCACACACCACCAAAAAAATGATTGTGAAGCCAGCCAGCAAAATATTAAGCGCGATCTCGTTCGGGGTCTTCTGCCTCTTTGCGCCTTCCACCATGCTGATCATGCGGTCGAGGAATCCCTGCCCAGGGTCAGCACTGACGCGGATGATGAGCCAGTCCGAAAGGATTCGCGTGCCGCCTGTGACAGCGGAGCGATCACCGCCCGCCTCACGCACGACGGGAGCTGATTCGCCCGTAACGGCACTCTCATCCACTGACGCAATTCCCGCTTCGATCTCTCCATCGGCAGGGAGAATGTCGCCAGCTTCAACAAGATAAAGATCGTCTTTGCGGAGAGTTGTGGATGAGACAATCTCATGTTCAACTTTTGTGCCGTCAACTTTTAAACCTTCAACCTGTAACTTGCCAACTTTCTTCGCAGGTGTATCCTGCCGAGCCTTGCGCAGTGACTCGGCTTGTGCCTTGCCGCGTCCCTCGGCAACAGCCTCAGAGAAATTAGCAAATAATACGGTGAACCATAACCAGATCGTGATTGCGCCGATGAAGCCAGTTGGCGCTTCGCCTTGTCCAGCGAGAGCCTGAATCCACAAGACGGTCGTCAACACGCTTCCCACTTCCACAACGAACATGACGGGGTTACGCACCATCAAGCGCGGGTTCAGTTTGATAAAGGATTCCACAACAGCGCGCTGATAGATCTCGCGGCGATACGCGGTTGGTTTCTTCGTTTGAATAGTCATTTCTATTTTCCTTTTAGACCTGACAGGTTTCCACAGACCTTTGATTGACCGAGTATTCACTGATACCAAGAAGCACGATTAAGTCAGGTCACGACGAAACCTGTCAGGTCTTTTATTTAAAAACCATCAGGTGCTCAACAATGGGACCCAACGCCAGCGCTGGGATAAAGCTCAACGCACCTACGATCATGATGACACCGATCAACCAGGCAATGAAGAGCGGTGTGTGGGTTGGGAGAGTCCCTGCACTTTCAGGGATCTTTTTCTTTTGCACAAGCGACCCAGCAATAGCCAGCACAGGAACGATCAGCCAGTAACGGGCAAAGAACATGCAAATTCCAAGTGCGGTGTTGTAGAACGGATTATTCGCACCCAAGCCAGCGAATGCCGAACCGTTGTTATTCGCTGCTGAAGAAAAGGCATATAGCACTTCGCTGAATCCATGTGGACCGCCAGTGTTCCATATTGTGGCAAGCCCAGCCGCCGACACAACTGCAATTGCCGTGCCAACTTTTGCCAACAGGATCGGGATCAAAAGCATGAGGGAAGCCATTTTCATTTCATAAGCTTCGATCTTTTTGCCCAAGTATTCAGGTGTGCGCCCAACCATCAAACCAGAGATGAAGACAGCCACGATGACGAAAGCCAGCATTCCATACAAGCCGGAACCAACCCCGCCAAAGATGATCTCACCCAATTGCATAAGGAACATGGGAACCAGTCCGCCAAGCGGCATGAATGAATCGTGCATGGAGTTGACAGAGCCATTTGACGCGGCAGTCGTAGCTGTAGCCCAGAGCGCGGAATTGGCAACGCCGAAGCGTGTCTCTTTGCCTTCCATATTTCCGCCAGGGTTGATGTTCGTCTGTGCCTGATCGATTCCCATCTTTGTGAAAGCTGGGTTGCCAGCCTGTTCCGCCCAAACCGCCAGTGACATAAATACAACAAAGAGGATCGTCATCGTGATCAGGATCGTCCAACCCTGACGTGTGTCTCCTACCATTTTCCCGAATGTGTAACAAAGCGCGGCAGGGATGAGAAGGATGGATACCATCTCCAGAAAGTTTGAGAGTGGCGTTGAATTTTCAAACGGATGCGCCGAATTGACGTTGAAGAATCCGCCGCCGTTCGTGCCCAATTGCTTGATCGCAATTTGAGAAGCGGCGGGACCAACCGCCAGTACTTGTTCGGTCACGGCGTTACCGTTCGCATCCATGACAGGTTGAAGTAAAGCAACAGTCTTGTAGTCACTAAAAGTTTGCACCACACCTTGTGACACCAGCGCCAAAGCCAAAACGATGGACAACGGCAACAGAATATACAAAGTGGAACGGGTCAGGTCTACCCAAAAATTGCCAATCCCTTTGGCGGTGTGGCGTACGATCCCACGGATGAGCGCAACCAAAACCGCCATACCCGTCGCCGCAGAGACGAAGTTTTGCACCGTCAGACCAAACATTTGCGAGAAGTAACTCATGGTGGTTTCGCCGCCATATCCCTGCCAGTTGGTATTGGACGCAAAGCTAACCGCCGTATTCCACGATGAATCAGGCGTGACCGCGCCAAGCCCTTGTGGGTTGAGGGGCAGCACGCTTTGAAGGCGCTGCATGGCATACACCGCAAGCAGCCCTAAAATGTTGAATATCAACACAGCAAATGCGTAAGTCTTCCAATTCATATCCTCTTCAGCATTAATGCCTGAGATCCGATAAATTAATCGTTCAACAGGACTCAGCACACGGTCCAGAAAGATGCGTTCTCCCTGATAGACTTTCGCCATATATGAGCCAAGCGGTTTTGCAAGTCCCAGCAAAACCACCAGATAGAAAATAATCTGCAACCAACTATAGAGATTCATCCGAACCACTCCGGTTTAAGTAATGCCAACACCAGGTAAACGAACAAGATCAAAGTGATGACGCCAGTGATCGCGTATAAAACGTTCATGCTTTGTCCTCCATGAGCCGCTCGCATACAAGGATGAATCCGTATGTGAGGACGAAGAACAATATTGTTAAACCGATATAGATCAAATCATTCATAACGTGCCTCCATTTCAGTTGTAGTGTATGCAGTTGAACGTCAATTCGGGGGCAAGAAGCACGGGAGGGGCGTCAAGAAAGCGTCAAGGAGTAAAAAAACTCCCTGTTTTTTGGACAGAGAGTAGCGGACTTGTATTTTTATTTTCAATCGTACCTTGCCCCTTTTACACCGTGTGAGCATGATTTTGGCCTGTATTGCACACCTCTGCCAAACCTGCGTTTCAGCGAATGGACGGTGTGCTTCTGCCAGGGACCACGCTGATTATGTAAATTCTTTTAAGCGGTTGCATAATTCCCGCATCACTGCTAGAGAAACCTCGGGGCGTTCACGCAGGAGACTTTCAAAATTCATTCGGTCCAGGCATAAGGTGCGCACATCGCCAACAGCCGCTACAGAAGCGATACGCATGTCGCCGCTGATGAGCGACATCTCTCCGACAACATCTCCATTGGAGCGACGGGCGATTTCTTTTTCAGGCTGGCCTTCGTTGTGTACGACAACCCGCACTTCACCAGCAATGATGACATACATTTCGTTGCCAACCTCGCCTTGCTCGCAGAGAATCTCGCCATCTACAAAATCCTGCTCATCAGCAATGGCGGCCACACGTTGTAAATCGGATGGAGAGAGTCCATCGAGCAGGGGCACGCGGCGCAGCAGGAGTACGCGTTCCATCGTTGAAAGTGTGGTCAAAGTTTCCATAGTTTCATCCTTTGCAAAAGTAGCACAAGCACGCAGCCATTCATCTTTTTCATTTGTCAGTTCAGCCATCACATCTTGCGAGCTCAAAGAAGATTTGGATTCTTGAACAGGTTCCCAAACCCGAAACAGCGGACGAATGAGCGCCGCATCCCGAATCGAATCCAAAGCTTCCAGCGCATTTGAGATTTGATAGTTTAAATTTTCGATGGCGGTTGTAATCGTTTCGCGGTCAACCAGCAGGCTCAGCGCTTTCAACGCGAAGATACCGTCGCGGCGTGCGCGGCTTTGAAGTGAATCCGTGAGCAATTGGATTCGCTCATTTTTATCTTGATAAATGGCAAGACGGAAATTTTCATAATGAAGAGACGAGTTGATTCGACGGTTGACATACTCACGAATTCGCCCCGCTTCTTTCCACGCTGAGAGTCGACTCAACGCAAGGAGCGCGCCTTCTTCTGAATGTGGGTCGGCTAAAGCATCCATCACCGAGGGCAGACTCTCGTCACCGATTCTTCCCAATGCGGCTGCGGCGCTGACTTTGAGAGAAGTGTGCTCCGACCTCAAGGCATTCTTCAATTCCAGAATGGCATCATCCCCACAAGATGCCAGTGCAGATGCGGCTGCACAGCGCACAGCAATCGGTGCATGTTCATCGTTTAACTCATTTGAGAAAAGAGTGAGCGCGTTTGGATCACCGACTTCTGCCAGGGCATTCAAGGCCAGCACGCGGTCATCTACGCTCCCGAGCATGGACATTTGTCGAAGTAGGTTTCGAGATGGGTGAGATGAGTCTATGAATAACAATGCGACAGCGGCACGCACCCTGACTTGTGAATCTTCATCGTTAAGCATGGGGGTGAGCAAGTTGCTCAGTCCGCGCGGGTAGGGAGTCAATGCTCGAAGGGAGTCCACTGCTTGGGCACGCAGAGCAGGCTGAGGGTCGGATAGAAGCGAGGCAATGTCGAGCAGGGCAGAAGATGCTTGCAGGCGTTCGAGCCCTTTTAATGAGGAAATGCGAACGTCGGTGTCTTCATCCGAAAGAGCTTGAATGAGGGCATCCGTTGACGATGAATACAGGCTGACGATTTCAGCCGAGACGCGGCGAACCATTGAGTCGGGATGCTTCATGCCATCAAGCGCGGCGTTGATTGCGATTGCGTCGGGTTTGGCGTTGCCACTGAAAATCGTTGGGCGGCCTGTGCGAAGTGAATCTACAAGGGCGAAGTGATACGCGCGGCTGGCACGCCAAAAGATGAACGTTGTAAGAATGGCGGATGCCAGCCCGATGAAGGCAAGTTGATGTGATGCGAAGACGATGGTTACGAGGCCTGCAATCAAGGTGCCTGCTTGTTCAGGGATTCCGCCGATGAATGCGCGGACCTGGTCGCGCCGCGCAGGCGGAACTGCGTTGAACATGGCTTGATAGGCTGAGTCTGCAATACCGTTCATCCAAAGCATTTGCATGAAGCGAAATGCGATGATGATGGCAAACGTGCTGGTGATGGCAAGGCTGCCAAAACCGATGAGATAAATAATCGGCAGTGCTAGGATGGCGTTCATAATGCCGAAGCGCAGATACAGGCGGTTGGCAATAAATGTGGAAGCGAGGAACGCGGTAGCGGTGCAGAGACCTTCGAAGAGACCGAGAAAACCTGCGAGTGATTTTTCATTCCCCGCAAATTGAGCCGTTGCGGATTCTGCAAAGGGCAGGTCAATACAGCGATATAAAATGGAAAAAAGAATCGCAGCGATGGAAACCCATTTCATGAGGGAAGAACTGCGCACAAATTGGAAGCCCTTCTGTATTTCCTGAACCAACGTGAGTTGTTTTTGTTTGCGGCGAGTCTTGCGGGGTTGTTCAACAGGGATGCGTTCTTTCAACAACGCTCGGGCGAGTGCAAAGGCAAGCAGCAGAACTCCAGCCCAAATCAGCAGAAGGTTTTGTGTGCCAATTTGATTTACAAGAAACCCTGTGCCAAATCCGCCGATGACCGCGCCGAGAATTCTGCCCGCATTGAAGAGTGGAAAGAGCCGTTTGGATTGGCGCGTGTCACAGACCGTGCTGGCGATTCCCCACACCACAAGGCTGACAAGCGAATTGATGACTTCCTTGCCGAGCCACAAAACTGGGTAGATGAATTTCCATGGGCTGAAGAGCATCAACCATGCAAAGATGGTGAGCAATGCCATGCCGACGGGGATAAAGGTGTACAGCGTTTCGCGGCGGACTCTTCCAAGCAGGGCGGTGATTCCCAGTGATGTGACAAGGGAAATGATTCCCAGCGGCAGATACATGTAGGGCAGATATTCCACACCATAGCGCGTGAGGAATAAGGTTCCGATGCCTGTGCTCCCCAAGGTGAATCCCGCGGAGGTGAGCAGCATCACACCGATGACAAGCGAAGCCATGCGGCTTTCGTCAGCGTGGATGTTTAAAAGGCTGCGGAATTTGTTTCCAAGGATTGTCATTTGAAAAGGTTATTCCAACGCCAACTAGATGCCTGCTCCATCGTCATGGCGCAGCATTCCAGTTATTCATGTACTTAGCTTGAGCTAACACGCCACAAATGGATGCCCATCCAGCCATAACCAATGGGCGCCAAAATAGCACCTAAGCCTGAGATAACGATTACCGCACCTGACAAGTAAAGAGCTGGAACGATCGATGCAGCGAGCGCCATGAAATAAGCAAAAGCGCCGAATATCCACAAGTAAGCTAAACCTTTTGGAAAGACTTTGCTGCGTAACGCCAATAGACCGATCACCAGTGCCCATAAACCAACCCCGCCGCTCGCAAGCCAGCCTTGGACATCAAGAACCTGAGGCTCGCCAGGGATTGATAATGCGGCGCGAATCGCGTCCGAACCCACAGCATAGATTGCGGCGCGGGCGGGAGTTCTTACAATAGCCCAATAGTTATCAAAGATCGCTGCCACAAAACCAAGCGTCGCCAGTGACGAAGTCCAGCGCACCCAGCCTTCGTTCAAATGTTGAACTGTCGCTGATACGGCGGGAATCATCGCCAGCGCAAAGACCGCTCCAATGAAGAATGCCCAATAATTGGTCATCAGTAAACCGCGGTTGGCTTCGAAATACATGAAGGGGGATTGGGCATCGGGGGTGCCGCTCAGGTTGGGTGGAAGGAGGACGGTGGTAATTCCAATGACCACATATGAAATTCCTACGATAACGGAAGCAATACCGCCAAGTTTGTACAGTGAATTATCTTTCATGTTGATCTCCTTTTATAAATTAATGATTTGGTGTTAACTCAACGCCAACTGGATCGCCTGCTCCATTGTCATGGACTTGCCTTCCGTCCAGAGCATGTTGAGCTCCGCTTATTTAGAACGGCTTGAGTACCATCAATGCTGCGACCACAATCATGATAATTTCTTCTGCGTGATGCGCCCATTGATTTCTTTTGTCATTAAGGGTGGCGCTTAGTTCAGATGTGACACGCCCTTCTGCCAATGCGGAGTGTAAAAGTTCTGCCACTTTTTTGTTGTGCGGAAGAAAAACACTAGGAATCAGAAGGTTCATGATGATCAACAATATGTTGGATACCAATAACCAGTTTTGGTCCGCGCCTTGCAAAAAGCCAAAGATCGGCCATTTCAACATGATCGCCAGGATAATTCCGAAAACGAGGATGGCGCTGCTTCCAGGAATGATCATGGCGCGATCCATGCGATGAACCGCCTGTGTAAGCGATTCGATCATTTTTATGTTGTCGCTCTTTTTAGCAATGCCGCGTACCAGTTGTCGCGCGAACATTCCGCCTGTGGTGATGGCGACTGCGAGAATGTGTAGATATTTAACGATCAGATACCAGTTCACTGCGATTCTCCTTATTTGCTTTGTATTGATAATCTAGCTCAACGCCAACTGGATCGCCTGTTCCATCGTCATGACTCTTGTCGCAGAAAATACAAACCTGTCACACCAATCATTAAATGCACGATCGTAAAGGGAATATAGATTGTGGTGGGCCAGCCGCGTGACATCCATATCAAGTCGCCGCCTGCGCCGCGGATTATTTCTAAAATGGCGACGGTCAATATAAGGATACGGTTTTGAGATGAGTCGCGCGCATAGTACAGCATAATGATACCCAGTACGCCTAGCTCCAGCGTGAAGATCAACCACGCATCCGAAAAGGCGTGGAGGTTGCTTGCCCCAAAGGGAATGATCGTACTGAATAGGTTTGGGTTGATAAACATTTCCCATACACTTCCCAGCACAAGCAAGAGATAGAACACGCCGATAATTCGTAACCACCAAGTTGTTTTCATTGTTTCTCCTTTTGAAATATAAATCAACTCAACGCCAACTCGATTGCCTGCTCCATCATGCGGTTTTTGTTTCAAGGATGCTCTTCAATTTCTCAAAATCTTTTTGTGTATCGCTTTTTATGCCACGGGCGATCATGAGTTCCATCAGACGCATGAAGCCGCTGGTGACCAGGGTAAATTTATAGTGGATGCGCGTCCCACCGTTCTCAGATTCGAATGCGTAATCGACAGTAACATAAGGCTTTGTCAATGTTTTTGTGGCGAAGCGTTTGTTCGATTCAAAGGCCGTCACTTCTCCCTGAATTTCTGCCTTGCGTGGACCAACCTGCCGCACTTCGCGGACACGCGTCCCAACACGCTTTGGACCTTCGGTTAATATTTCGTGCTCAAAAAAGCCGCTTTGCCAATTGTGCAGGTTGTGCCCATCCACTGTATATTCAAAAACCTGTTCTAAGGGACGGTTGATAAAAATGCTGACTTCATTCGTGATCATTTTGTGCTCCTTTGGCTGAATAAAATTAAAAGTTGATTAACTCAACGCCAACTGGACCGCATGCTCCATCTTCATAGACTTACTTTATTGATCGAATACAACAAGGTGGGAAAGTTATCCGCGGCGACTCCATTCACTTCTCTCTCCAACTTCATGCCTATCTTTTCAGCGACACGCTGCGAAGCAATGTTCTCAGGGTGCATCAGGCAGATCATTCGGGATAGGTTTAGATTTTCAAATCCGTACTTGAGCAGCCCTTGCGCCGCTTCGGTTGCCAAGCCTTGATTCCAAAAAGCCTTATCGATCAGATAAGCGATCTCGATCTCGCGCACGCCATCGATCTCCCACGGAAGCAGACCACACCGACCGATGAATTTTTCGGTCTCTTTATGAATGGTTGCCCATAATCCCAACTGCGGATGTTCGAGATAGGTATCCATATGCCAGCCCAATTCTTCCTGCGCTCCAGCGCGGGTCAACACGCCTTCAGGAAAATATTTGCGAATCTCAGGGTCACCATACAGCTTGAATAATTCATCTAAATCATCTGCGGTGAGATGCCGTAGGAATAGGCGTTTTGTTTCAAGAATGATTGTCATGGCTAACCCAACGCCAACTGGACTGCATACTCCATCGTCATGGACTTGCCTTCCGCCCAGAGCGTTTTGAATTCCAACTCAGACAGCATTGTATGCAGGCGGGTTATGGATTGCGCTTCTTCGGCTTGTTCTTCGTTCGTAGGCTTATGACCCGTCGCCTCACGGATCGCGTCTGCCGCGCCGAATAATTTTGCGGCGCGTTGCGGTTCTTCCTCCACGACAGCGATCATCGCAAAACATTCCAGTTGATGCGCCACAGCAGGGCGATTGCCCAAGTCTTGAAATACTTTAATTGTTTCTTTATAAGTATTCTTGGCATTGCTGTAATTGCCCATGGCGCGTTCGGTGTGTGCGATCTCAGTAGTCATCACAGTCATAAACCCTTTGTGCCCTACACGCTCGAACATCTTGAGCCCAGCTTCAAAATGTTTTTTCGCTGTTTCGAATTGCCCCTGAAAACGCGCGTTGGAAGCCAAGCCCAACAACAAAATTCCCGATTGAAAGGACAAAGGAATATCCCTGGATATTTCTTGAAGCAGCGCCAAATACTTTTGGCTTTCACCGAAATTACCGTTGATTGCCGCCCAGCGCGCCAGGTTGCTATAAGCCATGGCGAGCCCGGCACTATCGTTTAGTTCTGTAAAGATTTCCAGTCCTTCTTGTGCGGCGGGCAGGGTATCTTCGGCTCTGATAAAGATGGATGAGTTGGCATACATTTCAAGGCTATAACCCAGCATAAACTTGTCGCCCAATTGGCGGGCGATCTGGATCGCTTCCTGCAACTCTCTGCGCGACAACACAATATCGCCTGAGCCAACAGTGATTGTTCCCAGACAAAAACAAGCCCGCATCAACAATTCTTCCCGTTTCCGCTGAATTTCGTTTTCGGATGGCGGCAATGCACGAAACTTTTCCAGCGTCAGTTTAAGCATGGGAATCCCTTCCATTTGACCGCCTGATATTCCCAGACTCATCGCTATGTTTGCTGCGAGATTCAATGTCTCTTCCAGATTGTTTTGCAGCCCCCATTCCAAGGCAGCACGCAGGTTATCCATTTCGATCCGTATGGATTGATGTCTTTCAATTTCGACTTCACTCCGAATGCGATAGACATTCCATAAACCATCGGATAATTTATCGAAATAGATGAAGTGCCGATCACGCGCCGCCGACGCTTGCTTCGCTTCGAAGAGCTTTTCTCTCCCGTATTGCCTGATCGTCTCCAACAGGAAATAACGCATCACGCCTGAATGTTCTTCCGTCACGATCAATGACTTGTTGACGAGTTGCTCCAACAACTCCAGCGTGCTCGGTTCATCCGCCACGAATTCCATCGCCTCCAACGTCCACCCGCCGACGAAGGCGGACGCGAATTGCAAGAGGCGTTTCTCTTCATTGGAGAGTAGATCATAACTCCAATCGATCAACGCACGCAGAGTCTGTTGACGCGGCAACGCTGTGCGCGAGCCGCCGACCAGCAAACGGAACATGTCATCGAGCCGCGTGGCGATCTGTTCGGCAGAGAGCAGTTTCGTTCGCGCGGCGGCGAGTTCTATCGCCAGGGGAATGCCATCGAGACGGTGGCAGATCTGGGCGATGGAAGAGGCGTTTGAATCGGTGAGAGCAAACTTCGAGTTGGCGGCGCGGGCGCGGTCGACGAAAAGTTGAATCGATTCGGAATCCGCAAGAGATGGCGTACGATACGCCACTTCACCGGCAATCCCCAACGCTTCGCGGCTGCTCGCAAGGATCTTGAGCCCTGCACATTGATGCAGTAGGTGATCGGCAAGCCGCGCACAGCCTGCGATGAGATGCTCGCAGTTATCGAGAATGAGCAGGAGCTTTTTATCGCGCAGATAATCTTCCACCAACTGCGCCAGCGCGGGAATGATCTGCGACTCCTCACTAAGCGGCGCGAGTTCGATCATCCACACGCCGTGTTGAAATGAGGTTAGCAATTGTGAGCCGACTTCGGTGGAGAGCCGTGTCTTGCCTGTGCCGCCCGAACCTGTGAGAGTGACCAGGCGCGATGTTTTGAGCGCGGCGATGATCTCGTTGATCTCTTTTTCGCGCCCAATAAACGATGTAAGTTGAACGGGCAGATTGTTTGGGAATGCATCCAATGTTTTGATGGGCGGGAAGTCATTGGGAAGCTCAGGATGAACGATTTGAAAAATGCGTTCGGGACGGGTGAGATCTTTGAGGCGGTGTTCGCCCAGATCTTGCAGTGTTACATCTGGTGGCAATTGCTCACGGACAAGCTCTGCCGTGGCGTTCGAGATCAGAATCTGCCCGCCATGCGCAACAGACATCAACCTTGCGGCGCGGTTGAGTACGGCGCCGTAGTAATCGCCATCGCGCAATTCGGCTTCGCCTGTATGCAACCCCATGCGGACTTTCAAGGGTATGGATGAATTAGGAAGGAAGATGGATGAATGAAGTCCGCGCTGCGCTGTAACGGATGCGTTGATCCCATCCATGGCAGTTGCAAATACTGCATGAAATCCATCCCCCGTGGTTTTGATGACATGCCCATGACTCGCTTCAATGGCTTCCCTCAGAATCGAGTCATGCTTCGCCAGGGCAGATTTCATCCCTTCGGGGTGTTTTTCCCAAAGTCTCGTCGAGCCTTCAATATCGGTGAAGAAGAATGTGATCGTTCCAACTGGCAGCATGATCTATTATGACATAAATAGTCTGCTTTGAAAATATACTGAGTTGTAGGGATATTGCCTGGATTTACGCTTGAATATATTTATTCCCCATATCCCTGTTCTCTCGCGCATTCACCCCATCATGATCTTCGGGCGGTATTGCAAAGTTTCCACCAGATGAGCATACGAGACCAGTTATAAAATACTACTCCGTAGTTTATCCTGAGCTTGTCGAAGGACAGGGCAGGCGGTTGTCACGCGTGCCCGATAGGGTATGAATGATGGGACAGGCTTACAATACTTCCTGACCGACCACCCTTCGACAGGCTCAGGACATCGCCTTGGCTCGGTGGTGGCGACCACAGACAGCAACGGGACATTAACAAGCCAGCAGAGATATTTGCCCTTCGGCGGAGTCCGGGCAGATGTGCCCAGCCCCAATGTGCCAGCGACGGACTACGGCTACACCGGCCAGCGCAACCTTGACTCAAATATTGGCCTGATGGACTACAAGGCGCGTTTTTATTCGCCATATTTGAACCGCTTTATTCAGCCGGATAACCTGATACCAAGCCCAGCGAACCCGCAGGCGTTTAATCGCTATACTTATGTGATGAATTCGCCGACCAATTTCAACGATCCCACGGGGCATATGTGTGAAGACCCAGAAGCTACAACAGCACGGGGTGGCGGCATCCAAAGATGTGATAGCGGAAAGGTGTTTGGGGGTAAACAGCATGGGGATAAATCACATGGTAATGGATTGGGAATAAAGGGAAGTGGAAGGGACAGCCAATTGATTAACAAAGAGATTGGCGGGTTTTATGTTGGTCCAAACGCACCTAAAGATTTATGGCAGTATGAAGAATCTGCTTATGGTATCCATGGTATGAATACTGTCCCATCAGTACCGGCTGGGGCTTTTGCTGACACTTTTGGAGTAATTAATGACTATTACGATTTCGGACAAAGAAGAAATAACCAAAGCAATGTGTCTGTATCTGCATCATTCAATCTTTATAGTAATGGTAGTATTGATGTGGTGTCACTCACCATTGTTAATGCCTCTGAACAGAAGATATTTTTAGAGCGTGTAAAATTCACAGCATCTGGAAATCCTGTATATCAGATGATTACAACTACCTGTAACAATTTAAACCAATGTTATATACCAAGCCCTGCAAGAATTGTTCCTAGCGGAAATGATAGCGGACACTTTTCAGCTATTGACCCGAAATCCATAGAAATAGTGCCATTAACTCCTTCGGGTTACCCGCTGAACCCAAATAATCATTTTGGACCTCAGAGCATTCAATCTGTCACCATACGCTTAGATTTTAGATTTACTATCGCGCCTGGTATGAGCTTCATACAAAACACACTAATCCCATGAAAGGCTAAAACCAATGAATCCAAAGTTAATTCGTAGGCTTGTTTATTTAATTACCATTGTGTTGCTTTCCTGCCGATCAAACGCCGGTCATTCGTCGTGCGACTCGAAGTTTTCTGATATACCTTCTGAAAGAGTGAATACAGATATAAAACTAACAGTAATCTACGATAACTATTTCACCCTTGGCAAGGAGATTACTCTTTCGGGTGATAATTATTCAAATTATGTTCTCGAAACAATGCCCGATAGGGATTTGGAAGTTTACTGGCTTAACAGTTCTAACCAATGGATAAAAATTAACAACAGTATAAGTTACTCTTTTGCCACAGAAAGAATTAATGTTAAGGGCTTAGATGACCCGGGTGGAAGAACTTATTTTGTTAATTATGATAAATCGCAGGTCGCGGCTCCAACAATAATGTGCATAGTATTAAAAGCAGTAAAGGATCCGGAAGGTGAACGTATCAACGTGGCGTCTTTTATTGAGATTGAAATCAATAAATAAGAACCCTTCACCTAATTTATTAGCTTTATCTTAACCGCTTCATTCAGCCGGATACGCTGATTCTAAAAATCCTTCCCAAAAATGGGGAGGATTTTTTATTTAAATTATCTACATCATGATCTTCGGACGGTATTGCAGCGCCTCTGCCAAATGCGCGGACTGGATCTCTTCGCTCCCCGCCAAGTCCGCGATGGTGCGGGATAACTTCAAGATGCGATGATAGGCTCTTGCTGATAAATTAAGTTGGCTCATTGCCGAGCGCATCAGGCTCTGGCCTTCGGGTTGCAACTGACAAAATTGCCTTACCTCCCCAACGCGCATATCTGCATTGCAAAGGACATCGGTGCTTGGGGAATCGGAATTTGTGAATCGGGTGTGTTGAATGTTGCGCGCAGATTGGACTCGCTGGCGAATGGATTCGCTTGTTTCACCAACTCTGTCACTGCTGAGTTTTTCATAGTCCACGCGCGGGACTTCGATGTGGATGTCAATGCGGTCAAGCAGGGGACCAGAGATGCGCTTCTGGTATTTGGTCACCATGGCAGGGGCGCAGGTGCAGGGTTTAAGTGAGTCGCCGTAATAGCCGCAAGGACAGGGATTCATGGCGGCGATCAATTGGAAGTTGGCTGAAAACGTGAGTGAGCCCTTGGCGCGGCTGATGGTGACGACTTTGTCTTCCATCGGCTGGCGCATCACTTCGAGGACGCGTGCCCCGAACTCGGGGAATTCATCGAGGAAAAGCACGCCGCGGTGGGCGAGGGAAATTTCGCCGGGTTTGGGGATGTTCCCGCCGCCGACGAGTCCTGCGTGGGAGATGGTGTGGTGCGGCGACCGAAACGGACGATGCTTGATGAGCGGCGTCCCTGCCGGGAGTTGATCTGCCACCGAGTAGATGCGGGTCACATCCAATGATTCTTCGATGGACATTTCAGGCAGAATACCGGGCAGGGCGCGGGCTAAAAGGGTTTTTCCGCTGCCTGGTGACCCAACCATTAGAACATTGTGTCCGCCAGCAGCTGCGACTTCGAGCGCGCGTTTGACGTGCTCCTGTCCTTTGACTTCGGAGAAGTCTGTGGGGGTGAAGAGGGGTTCGAGGAAACTGTCTGAGGGTTGATAAGGCTGAATGAGCTGCCGACCAGCCAAATGGTCGTAGAGATGCGCAAGCGATTTGACTGGGAAAACTTCAAGGTCTGGGATCAAGGCTGCTTCGGGCGCATCCACTTCAGGGACGAACATGCGCTTGTATCCATTGGCTCTTGCTGTGGCGGCCATTGGCAAAATGCCGCGGGTGTGACGGAGGACGCCATCGAGCGAAAGTTCGCCGATGACAAGGCTGCCGTCAATTGCTTCGTGCGGAAGATAGCCAGCGAGGATGATGACGCCGAGCGCAATGGGAAGATCGTAGGCGGGTCCTTCCTTGCGGACGATGGCAGGCGCGAGATTGACAACGATGCGGTGACGGGGAAAATGCAAGCCTGCATTTTTGACGGCCGTTTGCACGCGTTCACGGCTTTCTTGAACGGCGGCATCCGGCAGGCCAACGATGGTGACGCCGGGGAGGCCATTTGTGTAATCTACTTCCACTTCGACGATTACGCCTTCAAGTCCCACCACGGCACAAGAATACACTCTGGAGAGCATGTCGTTATTGTAGCATATCCTTTTTGGAAGATGTATGTTTTTGCGTGTGCATGCAAAAACATGTTAGGTAATTTGCTCCCTGTGCCGTCCTCGGCGCAGGATGCCCTTCGCAATACGCCGCCGGGGACGGCGGATGGAGCGTTAACCGCTTACAACCTTTGCGTGCATACGTTTTTGTTGAGCTATAAATTAAATTTATGCCCAGCTATAAAATAATGAAAGAGCCTGTATGACGTTCACTACTTGAAGGCGGGGGCTGGAAAGCGTATTCTGAAAATGCGGGCAGGGTCGGGTCGTGTTACGACATCTGACAGCCCTGTGAGTAACTGTTTCTGTTACTGCGACGTCCAATTTGCCTTTTGATCACAAGGAGGATACCATGGCAGTTTCACTCTTCATTGGAGTGATGGGTGGGGCAATTCTGGGCTTTGCAACCCAAAATAAGCGACATTCCATTTTTGCGTCCCTTCACGAAAAACACCCCACCCTCTATATTTTGGCAGGATCGATCCTGGTGCTGGGATTGATCTTTGTCCCAATTGCGGTTTTGAACAATGTGATCTCGATCGACCCCACTCCTTTTTATTGGGGCGGGTGCATGGCCTGCAGCTTTTTCTTCGGCTACTTTATGGCGCATTATTCGATCCTTCAGGATCCGTTGGAGGGTGCAGTTTAATTACTTGGAAGAATATCCATGTTTTGAGGGTACAGCGGAGATTAATGGATCCGTCTGGCATTGATTTGTTTTGAGTCGATGCCAGACGGATCTTTATTTTTACAACTGACGTGCGTGAAGCAGGTCGGTGTTTTCCAGCGCGTGGATGAATCCCCAAAATACATCACTGGGGCGATGAGGAGCCGCTTCGCGCCTGCGCACCATGTAGTTGATGCGCTTCATATCCACGCCGTCCACTTTGACCTTGACCACGCGCCCCAGTTCCCGAAGATATTTGCTTGCCAGGTCGGAAACGAAGGAAATACCAAAACCGCCCGCGACCACTTCCACTACTGCTTCCGCATTTCCCACTTCCAAAAAGACCTTTAGGTCTTCTATGCTAATATCGAATTTGGCAAGTTCTTCCAGCATCACTTTTCGCGTTCCGGAGGTGTCTTCCCGCACGATCACGGGTTCCTGTAATATCTCAGCCGCTTCAATGGAATGACGCGCCGCCCACGGATGCCGAGCGGGCACGATCAGGCTGATCGAATCACGGAAGAATTCCTGAGATTCCAAACTGTCATCGCTCACCTCGGAACTGACAATGCCCAGGTGCGCTTCTCCATCCAAAAGCCATGTAATTGCGGATCTTGGCCTGCATGCCAGGATATGCGCTTGAATCGCGGGGGAGTGTTTGCAGAAACGTGCGAGGATGACTGGCAGGATATATTTTCCGCTGGAGGAACTGCACGCGATTCTTAAATCGCCAACTAAAGCATCTTGCAGCGACGACATCATATTCTTCATGTCGTTCGTATCGTGGATGATGCGCCGTGCCCAAGGCATAAGCAGCTGCCCGGCATCGGTCAGTTTTAACCCTGTACTGCTGCGAGTAAATAACTTGACCTCAAGTTCTTCTTCGAGAAGTTTGATCTGGTGACTCAACGCCGGCTGGCTGAGGTGTAATTGTTTCGCCGCCTCGGATAAACTCGAGGCTTCTGCCGCGCTTAAGAAAATTTCGATCTTGCGAATGTCCATTGCCTTGCTCCACTTATACCCATATTTATTATAGGAGCGATTCGATTGTATGGCAATCCAATCGCTGGTGTTTGGCCTGATAAAGCGTACCAATTTCACTTTTTTTGTTTAATATTGCAATGTTGAACGTGATAGAATTTTTTGGAGGAACAAAATGGCAAAAAAGAAGTATTCAATTAATTGGGATGATGATTTCCCTGTTTCGTTCGAGGTGAATGGCGTGCAATATGAAAATATTGAAGACGTTCCTGACGAAGCAGACAGACTCAAGTTGGAGGGTATGTTGGATTCTTGCTTCGATAAGGATTTTAACGACGCAGAGTTCGAGAAGTTGAGGAAGGATACCGAGCGAATTAGTAAATTCCCCGTAGAGAAGGTGGTTCTTTGGGCGTTTACTGGCATAGCGGCGATCATGCTGTTGATCGCTGGAATATCCTCTTTTAATGCCATTGCGAAGATGAACAAAGAGGCGAGCGCTCCCGGCCATGTGACGGATATGGTGAAGAAACGTGAATATGTCAACGAGCAGGACCGTATTGTGCGTGAGTATTATTTTCCCGTGGTCGAGTATGTTTCAAGTGACGGGAGAAGTCACACTGTTCAATTGAGCGAAGGCAGCGATACACCATCCTATGAGATCGGGGATGATGTGACAGTGTTGTATGACCCTGAACATCCGCTGGATGCCCGCATAAAGTCCTTTGGCAGTTCAGCGTTGATGTGGGTGCTGCCGGGCATTACAGGTGTTTTGGGTCTTTGTTTTCTTGCGGCTGTGTTGTTTGTGTGGAAGGTGATGTTTTCGGAACCGGGCGAATAACTTAAAGTAGACCTCCGAGATTTTAAAAATCTCGGAGGTCTTTGGTTAGGGAAATAGTACGAAAGATTTATCTACAACTGAATACCTCTGCACTATAATCCGCCGCATGGAAAATCAAAAACAACCCTTCTGGACCCGCGACTCATCCATTCTGCTTGGCGGATTCTTCGTCACCATTTTTCTTATCCTTTATATCTGGTGGCCGCTGGCAGAAGAAGTGCTTTCATACATTGATTGGAACGGTCCGTGGTGGCTGTATATGGACTGGCTGCTGCTCGGCGTTTTTATGTTCATGTCCATCACCATTGTGGCGCGCGCAAATCTCAAGACCGACGTGCTGATCGTCTTTGTGGGCATCTGCGGTGGGCTGGCAATTGAGTCGTGGGGCACGCAGACGAATCTCTGGCACTATTACACCGCCGAACGCCCGCCGCTGTGGATCATCCCTGCCTGGCCGATCGCGAGTTTGTCCATTGACCGGATTACAAGGCTTATCAATTGGATGATTGAACAAGTGACCCGACGGACCAAATCAACTGTTCACTCGTCACTGTTCACTGCTCTTTACTGGATTACCTTCGTCTCTTTCTTAATCCTCATGCTGATCTTCGTTTCCCCGACATTCGACAAGTCCTACACATGGCTCGCGTTGATGCTGTGTATTCTACTCATCCTCACTCCCACGGACTATCGCTTCGCCCTTTTGACATTTATTGCAGGCGCAGGGCTTGGGTACTTTCTTGAGCTGTGGGGGACGACCCGCGAATGTTGGACATATTACACTTTCCAAAAGCCTCCACTCTTTGCAGTCCTCGCGCATGGGATGGCGGCTGTCGCTTTTTGGCGGGCGGGATTGTTAGTGAAAATGGTGTTAGTGAAAATGGGTCAAGTGCGGAAGCCTGTTTTGTCAAACGAACAATAAGCTTTTCTCTCTATCGAAGGCTTAGGACTTTATCAACGCCTCCTCGAATCTTTCGGGGAGGTGTTTTTGTGATTTTAATCCCCTTGACAAAAAATAGTAACTCGTATAATATTTTCCAGATTTGATAATTAGTAACTTGTATACTATTATTTAGCGAGGATATTTTGTCTGTTCGAAACGCCATCTTGGGGCTGCTTGCACAAAAATCACGGCATGGGTACGAACTCCATTCCGCCTTTTCCACTGTGATGGGAGATGCCGCCTGGGATGTGAAACCCGCCCAGATCTACACTACGCTGGAACGCCTGGAGGAATCGGGTTTGGTACAGACCAAATCTGATCTGGGGGAGGGGCGTGAACCGGACCGCCGCATCTATGCCATCACTCGCGATGGGCATGAAGCGCTGAAAAACTGGTTCGACGAAGGCGTCCCCACCGAACATCAGCGGGACGAGTTTTATGTCAAATTGATGATCGGCCTGATCTCCGGCGAGGCTGACCCGGCGCGCATCATCCAAACTCAGCGTGCGCGGCTCTTCCAGGAAATGCATGATGCCACTGCTCAGCGCGATAAATATGATCCGCACCTGGAGATGGCGAAGATCCTTTTGCTCGATAAGGCCATCATGCATCTCGAAGCGGATCTGCGCTGGCTCGACATGATCGAAATGCGTTTGGAGACCATCAAAGACCAACCGATGCCCGAGCCTGAAATACGAAAACGTGGCAGGCCAAAAAAAATTCCAAAAAGTCTGGACGCTCCCCCGTCGGAAGGCCAGGCAGAAAAAGCAGTATGAACTTTGTTCTTAATAGTTTTGGAATCAGTGTAGTAGGTCAAAATGAAAAAAATAACATTAAACAAAAACAAATTTTTCGCATGGGCTGGGCTCATTGCGCCGATCATCTTTGTAAAGGTGTTTCTTGTGGAAGGCATGTTACGCTCCGGCTACGACCCGCTTTCCACGTATGTGAGCGCTTTATCACTTGGTCCGCGCGGCTGGACCCAGATTTCAAATTTTCTGGTCTTTGGAATATTACTTTTCCTGTTCACGCGAGGTGTACGTGCCGAATTTCCAGATGGAAAAGCATCGCGCGGCGGATTGATCCTGCTGACCATTATTTCGATAGGTTATTTTCTTTCCGGCATCTTCGTTATGGACCCGATGAACACGCCTTTGGATCAGGCAAGTGTCCATGGCACGATTCATGGCATTCTCGGCGGGATAGTATTTCTGCTTATGCCGATTAGCATCTTTGTCTATTGGGGTAGGTTTCGAATTGATCCGCGCTGGATGCCCATTCAAGGCTGGTCCCTTGCACTGGGAATCATCTGTGCAGTGGTGGATGTCTTTTTCACTTTTGCATCAAAACTGCCAGAGCTACAGAATATCTTTATAAACTGGTTTGGTTTGATTCAACGTGCGGTCATTGTGCCGTTTATGGCTTGGGTATTTATTTTTGCATTGGCTTTATTAAGAAGTCAACGAAACTTCGAGTAAGGACTTTTCGCAGAACGTTCATTTACCGGAAAATTAACATGTCAAACATTCAAATCGAAAAACTTACCAAAACCTATGGCTCAGGCGTCACGAAAGTGACCGCGCTTGACCATGTTAATCTCACCATCCGTGAAGGCGAATTTGTCGCGATCATGGGACCCAGCGGCTGCGGCAAATCCACGCTGTTGCATTTGCTTGGCGGCTTGGATAAACCCAGCGAAGGCAGCGTGTTGATCGGCGGACATAACCTGACCGACCTTAACGATGACAAGCTCACCGAACTGCGCCGCCGCAAGATCGGGTTTGTCTTCCAATTCTTCAACCTTATTCCAGTGCTAAACGCCACTGAGAATGCCGCTTTGCCCGTCACGTTGGATGGGCTTAAGCCTGTTGATGCGCAGAAGAAAGCCGTCGAATGGCTGACCCGTTTCGGCCTGGTAGATCGCTTGAACAATCGTCCCGACCAACTCTCCGGCGGACAGCAGCAGCGCGTCGCCATTGCCCGTGCCCTGGTCGCTGACCCGGAACTGATCCTCGCCGATGAACCCACCGGCAATCTCGACACACGCGCCAGCGATGAAATTGCCAGCTTGTTACGCGATGTCTCTAAAAAATATAACCGCACCATTGTCATGGTGACTCATGATCCGCGTATTGCTGCCTATGCCGACCGCATCATCTTCCTCAAAGACGGCAAGGTGGTTGATGAAACTTTGCTGGAAAGAACACCTGCCCTGGCGGGCGGTGCCAGAGAAAATGGAAAGTCTGCAGATTTTGTGGCCGGTAAAGTGAAAGACTTGGGCGATTGAAATGAACCTCCAACTCACTCTTGCCGCCCGCTACCTGAGCGGACGTAAATTACGAACCTTCCTCACCACCCTCGCTGTGGTCTTTGGCGTGCTGGTCATCTTTGGCATGAACATCATCATGCCGACCATGCTCAGTGCCTTACAAGTGAATGTAAAAAGTGCCGAAGGGACGGTGGATTACACCGTCACTCATATCTCCGGCGAACCGTTTCCTGCTGAGGCGGCAGACCAATTGCAAGGCGTGGATGGTGTGCGAGTCTATGCGGCTTCTTTGACCCGCACCATTAACATTCCTGCTGATTTCTTCGACAAGGATGCCAACAAGCCCGATATCGTGACCGCTCTCTCCCTTGCGGGTATTGACCCCGAAGCCGAACGCGCACTTCGCGCATTTACACCTGTAGACGGACGCTACCTGCAAGCCGACGACTCGAATACAGCTTTGATCTCGCGCACTCTTGCCGATGTGCTCAACGTGGATGTGGGCGATACCTTCCGCATCCCCAGCGCAGACGGCACAACAGAGTTGATCGTTGTGGGAATTCTCCCCGCGCAGATCATGCCTGGCAACGAAACGGTTTGGGTTAACCTGCCCGAAGCGCAGGCGATCACCAATGCGCCGGGCAAGGTCAATATGATCAACATCAATACCGAGACGTTGGCAATGGAAGAACGCCGCGCCGAGGTGCAAGGGAATATCGAAGCGGCATTAGGTGATCAATATCAGGTTGGAACCCTGTTCACAGGAACGGAAGTGTTCGCTTCGCTCGAACTCGCGCAGACGATGTTCAATGTCTTTGGTGTGTTGGCTCTCTTTATGGGTGGATTCATCATCTTCAATACGTTTCGCACCGTGATCACTGAACGCCGCCGTGATATCGGTTTGTTGCGCGCGTTAGGTGCCAATCGCCGCACTGTGATCGGCATCATTGTAGCTGAGGGTCTCTTGCAGGGCATCATCGGTACTGGGCTTGGGTTACTCCTCGGATATCTCTTTGGATGGGTCGCTGTTCGTATTGCCGAACCCTTTATGAGCCAATTCGTTAATCTGAGTCTTGGCAACCCGGTCATCTCGCCATTACTTCTTTTTGGTTCGATCTTTCTCGGTATCGGTGTGACTGTGATTGCCGGGTTGATCCCCGCTTTCAATGCCAGCAAGGTCACTCCGCTCGAAGCGTTAAGACCGTCAGCGGCAGAAACGCAATTAGACCGGCAAACAGGCTTCAGCTTCGTCGGAGGCGTGGTTATCATCCTGCTCACGGTGCTTGCCATTCTCACAGGCAAACCCATGCTCATCATCCCCGGCGGGCTTTTCTTCCTGTTGGGTTTGGTGCTTGTGGCTCCGGTGTTGGTGCGTCCTTTTGCATTGGTCTTTGGCCGCTTGGTTGCACTTTTTGCGGCACGGCAGGGTGTGGGGGAACTCGCCCAGGGTAACATCACGCGACAGCCTTCTCGTGTGGCAGTGACAGCTAGCACCAGCATGTTGGCGTTGGCGATCATTGTGGCGGTGGGCGGTATGATCTCGAGTCTTACGGGTGTGTTGTATGGCATGATGGAAGATAGTTTTGGAAGCGATTATCTTTTTGTGCCGCCATCGGTTGCGTTGTGGGGTAGTAACGTGGGGGCTAGGACGGAATTTGCTGAGCAATTGAGAGCGGTAAATGGGGTGGATAAGGTAAGCACGCTGCGGTTTGCAAGTGCAACGTCGAACGGGCAGGCGGTTTCCATTTTGGGAATCGACCCCGCTTCTTTCCCCGCCGTATCCGGGCTTTACTTCCAAACTTCTCCCTACTCTGATGCAGAAGCCTACGCAGCGCTCGCAAGTGGACGCACCATTATCATAAATGGTGCCATGAGCACGGCGCTTGGTAAGTCCGTTGGCGATGAGATCGAACTGATCACAGCGAACGGCACGTTGACCTATCAAATTATTGCTATCGCAACAGATTTGCTCAATGCCAAAGTGGTGACGGGCTTTATTTCCCAGTTCAACATGCAAAATGATTTTGGCGTAACAGACGATGTTTTCTTGCAGCTCAATTTGGAGAGCAATGCTGATCGTGAGGCCGCGGATGCATCCATCCGTGCATTGGCGGAGAATTACCCGACCTTCAAAGTGGTTTCAGGCAGCGAATATTACGGCACCTTAAAGTCTCAAATGGATACGGCGTTCAGCGGCTTATATATTATTTTTCTTTTATTGGCAGTTCCTTCGTTGATCGCCATGCTCAACACATTGACCATTAGCGTTATCGAGCGCACACGTGAGATCGGCATGATCCGTGCGGCAGGTGCGACTCGCAAACAGATTCGCACGATGGTCATTGCCGAGGCATTGCTTCTTGCTGCCATCGGTACCGCCCTTGGTATTTTGGGCGGCTTGTATCTTGGCTATGTGATTGTGATTGCCATGGAAGGCATCTTCCCGATGGGGTATACCTTCCCATTGAGCGGCATTTTGGCAGCCGCTGCCATTGGTTTGTTATTCGGTGTGTTCGCTGCGTTCATCCCTGCCCGTCAGGCGGCTGGAATGAATGTGGTGGAAGCACTTCGATATGAATAGTTCGAAAGGAGAATTGTATGAATTTATATCTGCGCCTTGCATGGCGTAACATTTGGAGGCACAAACGCCGTACGGCGATCATTGTGCTTGCCATGTCGTTGACATTGTCTTTGATGATGTTCTATGACGGTTTGATGAATGGTTTCACCGATGCGATCTATGGCAATGCGGTGAAGGTCTTGGGCGGCAATGTTCAGGTCCACGCGGAGGGGTATCGGGCTGACGTAGGCTCCACTCCGCTGCTGCAGTTGACCGATGCGCAGGCAGTGGTCAGCGCTGCTGAAACGGATCCAACCGTCCTCGCCGCGACGAAGCGCATTAATACCGGCGGCTTGGTGACGAATCGCGAGGGCGCATTTGCGGTTGCGATCACGGGCATTGAACCCGAGAAGGAGCTACAGGTAAATCTCATCGGTCAATATGTGACCGAAGGTCGCAACCTCACCAGCGACGATACGGACAATATCCTGATCGGCAAAGGACTCGCCGACTCGATGAATGTCACTGTTGGCGACCGTATCACTTTGGTGGGGCGTTCCCAGCATAAAGAGATGCGTCAACGTACCATGACCATTGTCGGTATTTTCGATCTTGGCATGGCGGATATTGAAAAGCAGACGGTTTACATCTCGCTTTCAGAGGCGCAGGCTCTCTATGAACTGACCGCTCCAACGGAAGTGGCGATCTTCCTTCAGCATTTGGGGCAGGAGGACAAAGTCATCACTGCCTTGCAAACCAGCACGCCGGGGTATGAGATCGAATCATTCCAGGCGAACTACCCCGACCTTGCCTCTGCAATTGATTCCAAAAGCGGTGTGATGAATGTCTTCAGCGTCATCATCATCGCGATTGCAGGAGTGGGCATTCTCAACCTTTTGCTGATGGCGGTCTACGAACGGACTCGCGAGATCGGCGTACTCGGTGCGATGGGACTCAAAGCCAACCAGATCGCAGTACTCTTCATCCTTGAAGGTACCATGATCGGTTTGGTGGGGGTGGCGGCGGGGATCATCCTTGGTTTGGCACTCAATGGATATTTGATGAAGGTGGGTATGGATTTTGGTTCTATGAAACAGGCAGCCAGTTACCTTGCATTGATTAAAGACAAGGTCTACCCCACCTGGGGCGTTGAAAAGTTGCTCATGCGGGCATCCATGGTTGCGATCATCTCCGCGCTGGCATCGGTCATCCCTGCCATCGAGGCGGGGCGGCGCGAGCCGGCTGAAGCTCTGCATTTTGTATAAGGTGCATCATGATACAGATATTTAAAATGGCTTTTCGTGACCTGGGTCGCAATCGCCGCAGGAATTTCTTCTCTGCCTTGGCTGTCGCGATCGGGCTTGCGTTGTTGATGTTAATGTCATCCGTCATTCAGGGCGAAATGGGCAGCGCTATTGAGTCTGCCATCAACCTGCAAAGCGGACATATTCAAATTCGGGCCGCGTCCTACGATGAGAATAAATCGAGTCTTAAATGGGAAGACCTCGTGGCAAACCCGAATGAGATCGCCAGCCAGATCGGCGCCTTTGAGCAGGTAAAAGCAGCCACCCCGCGTTTATATGCAAGCGGATTTCTCTCCACGGGCGATGAATCAGCGGGGGTGCAGATCTACGGTGTGGACCCGCAGTCCGCGGCGAATGATCCGTATCGAAACGGGATAACCAGCGGAGAATTCCTCACCGCCGATGACCGCGAAGGGATTTTGATCGGAAAACCGGCTGCCGAGAAGCTGCATCTGCAGGTGGGTGACAAGGTCAGCCTCTCGATCAACACCGCCGATGGAAATGTGCAGGAGCAGGTTTTTACCATCCGTGGTATTTACACAACCGATACTTATGGCTTTGATAATGGCACGATCTTCCTGCCTCTTGCGAAGGCGCAGGCGCTCACGCAAACAGAAGGCCATGCCAGCACGATCTTCGTGCTTCTCAAAGACACTGCGGATACTGATCAAGTTGTGGCTGCGTTGAAATCTTCATCGAGTCTGGAAGTGCTGACCTGGCGCGACCTGAACAAACTATTCGTGGAGTTCGAGACCATGGCGCAAAGCTATATCTCGTTCTTCTACATCATCATCCTTGCCATTACAGCGTCGGTCATTGTCAACACGCTCATCATGTCCGTCTACGAACGGACGCGTGAGATCGGCATCCTCTCTGCCATTGGTATGCGCGGCGGGCGCATCCTCGGGATGTTCCTGGCGGAATCCTTCCTGCTTGCAGTGGGCGGCACCCTGATCGGGTTGGTGCTGGGAGTGTTTGCGGTCTACCTCTTCAATATCAATGGCTTTTTCGTCGGTAACATGGGACTGAGCGGAATGTTGGTTTCAGATACCATCCGCGCCCAATTGACGATGGAGAACACGATCAATGTAACCGTCATGACCTTCATTGCTACGATCCTTTCCGGCTTGTACCCGGCGGTGATGGCATCCCGTATGGAGCCTGTTCAGGCGTTGCGAGCAGAAAAATAAAAGCGGAGAGAGTCCGCGAGGAGAAATATCATGGAAGTCGTAAAAATTGAAAATATCACTCGTACCTATCAAATTGGGAAGCTGGAAACCCATGCGTTGCGTGGAGTCAGCCTTTCTATTAATAACGGAGAATTCACAGCATTGGTGGGTCCTTCCGGTTCAGGCAAGACCACTCTTTTGCAAATGATCGGCTGTCTTGACCAGCCCACCAGCGGTCGCATCAACATTGATGGAAAGGAAGTTACATCCCTTAACCGCAATCAACGTGCCGACATGCGCAAAGGTCACATTGGGTTTATCTTCCAATTCTTTGCATTGATCCCCACACTCACCGCCTATGAAAATGTGGAAATGCCTCTGCTGTTAAATGGACATTCTCCAAAAGAACGCCGTGACCGTGTGATGGAATTACTCAAAGCAGTGGACCTGACCGAGCGAGCCAACAACCGGCCTGATCAGCTCTCCGGCGGTCAGCAGCAGCGCATCGCAATTGCCCGTGCCTTGGCGCCCAAACCGGCTTTGGTTCTCGCTGATGAACCCACCGCCAACCTTGATACTGAAAACGGCAAGCAGGTGATGGACCTTATGCAGAAGCTCAACAAAGACACTGGTGTCACTTTTATATTTGCCACGCACGACCCGCGTGTGATCCATTACGCCAGGCGGGTGGTTACCCTTGAGGATGGTCTTATTATGAAGGATGGGCCTCAATAAAGGCAAAAGATCAATCCTTGAAAATACCTGTGCAAAACCTGTGCAATATGGTAGAATTTTATTAATAAATCAGTATTACACAGTGTTTGGAGAATCATCGAATGAAAAAAGTTTTTTGGATCGTACTTAGTATTTTGGCGCTCACTGTAGCCGCCTGCGGACAGTCCGCTACGCCGGAAGCCATTCCAACCGTTTCGTTGGACGGCGGAAATTCCCCAGCAAATACGCAAGCCAGCAGCGGAGGTTCTGTCTCTGCCGCTGCCGTCGTTGTCCCATTGTCTGAGGCACGTCTTTCCTTTACCAGCGTAGGACGAGTCACATCGGTCAACGTGCAGGTTGGGGATAAGGTCGAAGCGGGTCAAGTCCTCGTTGAGTTGGATACAACTCTTCTCGAAGCAAAAGTCAAAGAAGCCGAAGCAAATCTTGCTTTTGCAGAAACCGACCTCAAGTATTTAATTCGTGTCACAGGCTGCGTGGGGGAGGGCTGTACGCCCAGCCAAAAGCACATTGAAGTGGCACAGAATGAAGTTGCCCGCGCACAGGCTTTGGTTGACTCAGCCAAGGCGACGCTGGAAGCGCAATCGCATCTGACCGCGCCGTTTGCTGGTACGGTTGTCTCTGTGGATATTTTCCCCGCTGAAACAGTAACCCCGGGCCAGTTTGTGATCGTGCTGGGCGACATCAGCGGCTACCGCATCGAAACCACAGACTTGAGCGAGCGCGATGTGCCGGATGTGAAGGTTGGGCAGGCTGTCAATGTCTTTATCGATGCCTTGAACCAGGAGTTCACCGGCAAGGTCACGGACATTTCCAATATCTCCTCCACGCTTGGTGGGGATGTGGTCTACAAAGTGACGATTGACTTCGATCAACAGCCTGAGGGCCTGCTCTGGGGCATGAGCGCGGATGTTGAAATCCTCGTTGGAAATTAACGAGGAGATAAAAATGAAAAGATTGATCTGGCCGATTTGTTTGGCTGTCATCCTCGCAGCGTGTGGTGGAAACGCAACTCCTGTGGCTTCTTCCACTGCTGCAACCGCTACTCCAGTGGTTGTTGAGACCGTTGACCCCAATATTGTCATCGCTTCTGCGAAGGTTCTTCCTGTTCAGGTTTCCGAGTTGGGTTTCACGGTCTCGGCGAATGTGAAAGAAATTGCTGTGAGTGAAGGCGAGCAGGTTCAAGCGGGGCAGACACTCGTTGTGTTGGATACGCCCGAACTCGAATTTGCAGTCGTTGCAGCGGAGCAGGAATACAACTCGAAAAGCCTCGCCGCTGAACTGCAAAAAGCGGATAAGGTGAAGTACGTTGATCCTGAATCTGGCAAAGTAAGCTGGTACAACCTTCCACGGGAAGTGTATCTGAAGGCGCTCTCCAAAGCCGACCAGGCGAAGGCCTCTTGGGATTCCGCTGCTGCCAGCCTTGCTCAAAGCACATTGCTCGCTCCCTACGATGGAATGGTGGTTGATATTCAAGTCATCCCCGGTGAAACCGTGCAGCCCAGCCAGACGGTTCTCACGATTGCAGACCTGAAACACCTGCAAATCAAAACCACAGACCTGAGCGAACGTGACATTACCCGGGTAAAGCTCGACCAAAGCGTGGATGTCTTCATCGAAGCGTTGGGCGTAACGGTAAAAGGTAAAGTCATCCACATTTCACCCATCGCTGAAACCGTTGGTGGGGACGTGGTTTATCCTGTCACCATCGAATTGAGCGAACAGCCCGAAGGTTTGCTCTGGGGTATGACGGCGGAAGTGCAGATCGCGGTTAAGTAAGCAAGGATGCAAGCATGCAAAATAGACAGGCGACACAGTCGCCTGTCTATTTTTTTATTTGTTTTCCTGTTTACGAGACTGTGGCTTTCCCTGTATACTTTCCTTCATAAAGGAGACTCACATGACTACGATAACAGTTATTGGCGCAGGCAGCGCCTCGTTCGGTGAAAACACTCTTTCTGCCTTGCTTCGTTCCAAAAAACTTGTAGGCTCCACCCTTCGCCTTGTGGACCGCAACGCGCAAAGTCTTGATATTGTCCAGCGGCTCGCAAATCGTTTAAACACAGAATGGGATTCGAAATTCACCATTACCGCACATACACATCATAAGGACGCTCTTGAAGGCGCCGACTTCGTTGTCTCTGCCATTGAAGTAGGTCCGCGCGAAGAATTGTGGAAGTCTGATTTTGAGATTCCCATCAAATACGGCGTGCGTCAGCCGTATGCAGAGAATGGCGGACCTGGCGGTTTTGCACATGCAGCTCGCAATGTGATGCCCGTGCTGGAGATCGTCCGCGATATGGAGCAGGCTTGTCCCAACGCCTGGTTTATCAATTTCACAAACCCAATGGTTCGCATTTGCGATCTGGTAAATCGTCACAGCAAGATAAAGGCGGTTGGCCTTTGTCATCAAATTTTTGCTGGGTATGGCATGGTGGGTGTTGCGCTTGCCAAAGAACTCGGCATTGAAGTCCCTGATGGACTCGAGGGCATGCATGCAGATGTGATGCAGCATCCACTCCAGCACATCGTGAAAGATCAAGCTGTCCGATTGTTGGATATCCGCGCCGCTGGCACGAATCACTTTTCGTGGATCATTTCTGTCCACGACAAGCGGACGGGGGAGGATCTATATCCGCTGCTGAGAAAACGATTCTTTGAACTGGACGAAAAATTTGAGCCGCTCACTCGCCGCGTCTTTCGGGACTTTGGCATGTTCCCGGTTCCTGGAGATACCCATCTCTGTGAATATCTCCCGTGGATGAGCGATCCCATCACCAAGCCCTGGGATAAATTTAATATCCGCCTGTACGACTGGGAGGTGATGGCTGCGCTGCGCGGTTTCAGTCTCGATCGCTTGAATGAAATGGCCAACGGCTCTCTTGCCATTGACAGTTTGTTGGATACCGATTCTGAAGGCGCGTTGGAAATGATCGAGAATATCTCGTTCGCAGGCAATCACTATCATCTCGCTGCAAACCTTCCCAATGTCGGGCAGATCGCAAACCTGCCGCTTGGTGCAACCGTTGAGACGCCCGTCCATGTGGATGGGGCAGGGATTCATCCAGTGCATGTTGGCTCATTGCCCGAGCCGGTTGCGGAGTTGTGCCGCCGCGAATTAATGGTCGCGCAGCTTTCAGTCGATGCGGCTGTTGAAGGCAGCTACGAGAAAGCACTGCAATGCCTGCTGCTTGACCCGGTCATTGCTGATATGGAAACGGCAAACAATATACTGGATGATTACTTAAAAACATACAAACAGCACTTGCCGCAGTTTTTCAAATAATATCTCAGTGTAACGAGGAAACAACTTCTGTGTTAATAAACGACGGGTCAAGATGCCCGTCGTTTATTCTTAAAAACGTTAAAGACCTTAAAAAGGTTAAAGAAATTTTTAAGAGTGATATCAATTCGATTGAATAATGCTTATAATATTTTAAGATAAATGTATGTTCAAAAACCTTTACATATATCAATAGTTGCATACAATAAACATATAATAATGTTTATTTATTCATTGTTATGCGTTGAATAAAAAATAATTTTACAAAATATGATTCTTTAAAAGTTGAATCATCAATTCGAAAGTAAAAAGGAAAGACAACAAAGGAACAATCATGTACATTTGCGTATTAACAAGCACACCAGACGATGATGATATCCCTTACGATCCTTCACCTTACATGAAAGGGTATCGTTGGAAGCAGCATCTGGTGCAGCCAACGGATGTGGAAAAGCAAATCAAGGATTTACTCGACGAAGGTGTGGATGCATTCGTGAACTTGTGTGATGGCACTCCAGATGATGCGTTATCTGGTATTGCGCTGGTTCATGCGCTTGAAAAATATAACGCTGCTTTTACGGGTGCTGACTCAAAATTCTTTGATCCCACACGCGATGAAATGAAGAATGCTGCGCGCCGTGTTTCCGTTCCCACGCCGAATTGGGTTTTTGTCAATCGCGCAGAGGATGCTGAAAAGGTTGCGAAGCGTTTGAAGTTTCCCATGCTCGTCAAGCCGCCGCATGGATATGCAAGCGTCGGTATCCGCCGCAAATCACGCGTTGAAAATGTTGAAGAACTCCGCGAACAAATTGCAGTGGAGGTTGAGGAGTTTGGTCGTGCGCTCATCGAGGAATTTATCGAAGGCCGCGAGTTTACGTGTTTGATCGCCGAAAACCCCGATGATGTTGCCAAGCCCATTACTGTCAAGCCCGTTGAATTTATTTTCCCGAGCGGTGAATCCTTCAAGCATTACGATATGAAATGGGTTGAATATGAGAAGATGTCTGTAGCTGTGGTCACTGACCCGAAGATCGAGAAAGTGCTTCGCGAGCAGACCTTGCGTGTGTTCACCGAACTGGGCGGCAACGGATATGCCCGCTGTGATTACCGAATGGACGCGAACGGCGATATCTACATGCTGGAGATCAACCCCAACTGCGGTATTTTTTACCCGCCGCATGAGCCTGGCTCTGCTGATTACTCGCTAATGAACGATAAGCACATTGATCACACCAAGTTCATGAAGTTGATCATTCGTTCCGGACAGCGCCGCCAGACTCGCATGGCTGCTGAAAAGATCATCAAGCGCCAGCGCCGCAAGCGCGTGCTCGAAGTGGAACAGATGGCTTTCACTTAAACGAAACTTAAGCGAAAACGGGACACAGCAATGTGTCCCGTTTTTTATTCTTTGATGAGGCTTGCTCCCTCACTTGCCTTGCAGACATAAATCGCCGCTTCCATACTTGATCTTTGCTTGTATGCCGCAGAAACAGCAGTGACAAACTCTACGGCATTTTCCTCTTTAACCAAAGCCACAGCGCAACCGCCGAAACCAGCACCTGTCATGCGTGCGCCGTAACAACTGACCTGCTCCCGCGCACAATCGACCATAGTGTTCAGCGCGTCATTCGTTACTTCAAAATCATCGCGCAGACTATCGTGGCTGGCATTGAATAGTTCTCCAAGTCTTTTTACATTTCCAGCTTTCATTACTTCTACAGCTTCCAACACTCGTGCATTCTCTGAGACGATGTGTCTCGCGCGTTTTGCCGCCAGTTCATTCAATCCGTTTTTTGAGCTTTTGTTGAATTCTTCCACGCTTACGTCGCGTAAGGCTTTTACTCCAAACCAACGTGCCGCTTCCTCACATTGACTGCGTCTTTCGTTGTAAGCGGAGCCCACCAAGCCGCGCCTTGTGGAAGTGTCCAGGATCACGATGGAAACTCCTTTGGGAAGGGGAGCGTGTTGAATTTCCAGCGAACGGCAGTCTAAAAATAGGGCATGGCCTTCCTTGCAGGCTGCGCTTGCCATTTGATCCATGATGCCGCAGTTGACGCCTACCCATTCGTTCTCGGCTTTTTGCGAGATGCGTGCCATTTTGGGGGCATCCCATTCAATGCCAGAGACTTCAGCAAAGGCGCGGGCGACTGCCAATTCCACTGCTGCAGAGGAGGATAAGCCTGCCCCGCGAGGGACATCGCCTGTCATGACCGCGTCAAAGCCGCGCAGCTCGTAGCCGGACTTCATCAATTCATAGGCGATGCTTTTCGGGTATTCGATCCAGTCATTGCCTTTGGTGAGGGAATGCAGTTCGAAAGACGAATCAGCTTCAAGATCCAGAGAAAAGAGGCGCACAGTTCCATCATCCCGTGGACGGAGCGCAATCCAGACGGCACGGTCAATAGCCATGGGTAGGACAAATCCGTCGTTATAATCGGTATGTTCACCGATCAAATTGACCCGCCCCGGCGCGCGGACGATGATTTCTGATTCGGAGTTAAAATGAGTGGCGAAAGATTGCTTTAGTTGTTGAGTGTTCATAACCGCGGTTATACCATAGCAGAGGCAACATGGACGAACTGGAATTGCTAGCAAAATATGAGCCGGTCTTGCGCTTTGCAAAAAGCGAACGGTTTTTTCCGATGCGTGTTGAGCCCTACCTTGCAATGTGTAAAATTTTCCCGAGCGGGCCCGCGGCAGCTTTGGAGACGATTTCCCATTTTAATGAGGCGCTTGTGGATCACATGGGGGAGTTGCAGAGTGAACAGTTTTATTTGCGTTTTGTAAATAACCCGCTGCGGGATTTTGATGCATGGATCTGGTGGGGAGGTGCTTCTGTTTTAGGCGTGGCTGCAGGGTGGTGGTTTGGCGCGGCGCTGGGTGTGGAACTGGCTGTTGCTGTTTCATTGATCGCGGCGCTTGTGATCTTTATGGCTGCATCCCCGATCCGTTTGCGGATCATCCCTGCTGCGTTGGCGGCGCTTTTATTTATTGGCTTGGAAATCGCGCCGATCTGGTTTTTCCTTCATCCAAATCGTACCGTTGGAATTGCAGTCGAGTATCTGGTGCTGCTGCCCATCTACCTGCTGGTCTTGTTCTATCTGTCTGTTCGGACGATGAAGTTTATTCTGGATCGTATTATTCCTGAGGGGCCTGGTCTGGTGATGGATATGCTTTCCCAGGCAACGGAAAGGATCGCGCAGGAGGCTTATCTTCAGTATGCCAGGATATTGGAGAAGGATGATCAACCGGTTTATTACGGCCGCGTGGTGCGTGAAATGGATAAGGCCGGTAATCAGTGGACGATCCTTCAATATCATTTTTTCTATGCGTTCAATGACTGGCGCCTTGCGGCGAATGGGATGAATCATCACGAAGGGGATTGGGAGATGACGGCGGTTTATTTGAAAAATGATGCCCCGTATGCTGTTTTGTTCTCGCAGCATGGCGCGGGAAATATTGAGAAATGGGAAACAACGAATAAGGCGCTGGATAAATTGGGAAATGAAACAACGCATCCCGTTGTGTATGTTGCGTTGGGTTCCCATGCGAATTACAGCCAGCCGGAGGTGATCCGCTCACCGAGCATGTATAAGTCGGGGCGGTTGCAGCGCATCCTGTTCAAATTCGATGGCTGGATCCATTACATTTTTATGATCATCAACCCAAGCCAAAAGGCGAGGCAGATCGCGTTGAAGGAATTGCAGGCTAAGCACACCAATTTCCTTGCAGAGGATGCGTTCATTTACTTGCGCGATGAGGTTGATCATTATGTGGTGAGCCTTCCCATGGAGATCGCGTCGGGTGATGGGTTCCGGCTTGGCGTGCAGGGAGATAACCTAAAAGAAGGTGTTGTCAAATCAAGCAGTTACCTGAAACGCATCATGTCGGACCGTAAGACGACCCGCCCCAAAAAGAAGGAATGGAATCGAGTGCTCTTGAATCCTGAACCGGAATGGGTACAATATAAGGGATTATGGGGCGTAAAAAGTCTTTTGAAAGAAGAGTCTGGGCCGCCCGGCCCGAAATGGGATAGACCGGCGAAGAATCAGTCTGGTGTGGATGAAAGAAAGCGCTGGGGTAGACCGTTGGATTGGCTGCGAGAACTTGAACAAAATAATCATCAATGAATTAACAAGGAGAAGCCTGTATGTCCATATCGCAAACACTTGAAGTCGTGATTGGTTTGATCTTTATTTATTATGTGCTGGGTTCCATTGTCTCGATGGTCACCCAGTGGATCAATGAATTTCTGGAAACGCGCGGCAAAGCGTTGGAACGCTATCTGGTCAGGATCGTGGGTGATAAAAAGATCGAAGATCTGGTGAAACTCCCGCAACTACAGGCACTTCGCCCGATTCGATATAAGAATATTTTTAGCGTATTTGGCGCTGTGACCGAGCCCAAGCGGATCGAGAAGGTCCCCGTTTCCACGCTTGTGGATGCATACTTTGACCTTGTAGGCCTGACGGCGAACAAGGATTTGAACTTGATGCAGCTTGCTGAATTGGTGGATAAGCTGCCTGATTCAGAAGGCAAGCAGGCTTTTATCAATTGGATCAATCAAGGCGTGACGAATATTGATGATCTGCGCAAACGAACCACGGCTTATTTCACCGGCTTGATGGAGCAGGCATCGGCTACGTTTCGCGCCAATGCGCGCAGCTTTGTCATTATCCTGTCCATTGCGGTGACCGTCCTATTTGGCACGGATAGCATTCAACTGGCCAAGGCGCTGTGGACCAACGCGGAGTTGCGTGCGATTGCAACGGCCAAAGCTCAGATGGTTGTGCAACAGGAAGGCGCGACCGCTTCACTTGATGACCTGATCCGTCAGTTGGGCGATATCACCATCAAGATCGGCTGGTGGCAGACGGAACGTCCCGCTGCCGGTGCCGACGCGATGACTTGGGTTAGTTTTGTTCTTCTTAAAATATTGGGCTTGAGCTTGACGGCTGTGGCAGTTTCGCAGGGGTCATCCTTCTGGTATGACTTGTTAAAGAAAATAACTTCACCCGCGACAAGTACGAGTAGTAGTAAAAGCGGCGGAGGGGACAGCAGCAGTTCCTCAAGCAGTAGCAGCGGATAATGGAATAAAAAAATCTCCGAGTTCTCAAAGAACTCGGAGATTTTTTTATTTGGCAGACCATCTCGCATAGACTGCCTGTGAAAGCAGGCGGTTTGCGCTTTTCTCGCGGGTTACCAGCTCGCCGCTGTCAGTTTCGCCTTTGAATTTGTGCATCATTTCATCCACGGCTTGCGCCACATGGATGGCGGATGCGCGCACGGCGTAGACTGTGACGATCACAAAGAGGGGGTTGTTGCTCAGGCAGGCACGGCACATATCCAATAAGCTGGGCAGGGATTTGTACACTTCCCAGATTTCACCTTTGGGGCCGCGTCCGAACTTTGGCGGGTCGAGAATGATGCCATCGTATTTCACGCCGCGCTTTTCTTCACGCTGGACATATTTGACAGCATCTTCCACCACCCAGCGGATCGGTTTCTCTTTTAATCCAGAGAGTTCCTGATTCTCGCGTGCCCAGGTGACAGACTTTTTGGAGGCATCCACGTGAGTGACAGACGCGCCAGCCGCTGCCGCCGCAAGCGACGCCAGCCCTGTGTAACCAAATAGGTTGAGGATGTTTGGTATGCGTCCTGCTGCTCGGACAGAATCAGCCATAAAGTCCCAGTGAGAGGCGACTTCAGGAAATACGCCGAGGTGACGGCCGGGTGTCGTCATCGCGCTGAACTTGATCTCACTAACATGGGGCAGGGGATAGCTCATGACCCATTTCTCGTCCACTTTTTTCTTGAAATCCCAATGACCGCCGCTTTCCTCGCCTGAAGGCTGAAACACCGCGTGGGCATTGTTCCACTCTGATGCAGGGAGCGCGCGGCTCCACATGGCCTGGGATTCGGGACGTGAAAAAATATATTTGCCAAAGCGTTCGAGCTTTTGTCCGTCGCCCGAATCAAGCAGCTCGTAGTCTCGCCAGTTGGCGGCTTCGAGCAGGGAAAAAGAAGGGGTTCGCATTTTTGACCAGTCCAATCATTGCAAAAAGTAGGTAATTACCAAAGGACCACTTGATTTTCCCGTTTTTAGCTGTATAATGTGGGAGAAAGTGGTAGAAAGTGGTAAGGACGCCGGAGTGCCCGGCGTTCGTCCATTAAAAGGATAAGTAGCACAAATGTTCTTAGGCCAGTTCCAACACAATCTCGATGATAAAGGGCGCTTGATGATTCCTGCGCGCTTTCGTGAGTTGTTGGCAGCTGGTGCCTTCATTACACAAGGCTTTGATAAATGCCTCATGGTGATGACCGAGGATTATTTCAAGCAGGTCTATGAACGCATTGAAGCTATGAACCTGGCCGACCCGACCGCCCGCTTGCTTCGCCGTTTGATCCTTTCCAACGCGTATCCCATTGAAGTGGATAAAGTCGGGCGCATCCTCGTTCCGCAGAACCTGCGCGCTTTTCTTGGTATCGAGAATGGCGAGTTGGTTGTAGCAGGGCAGGGCGAGTACTTCGAAGTGTGGATGCCTGCAACCTGGGGCGAACAAATGACCCAGCTTCAGGACACCGAAGCCAACAACGCGCGCTTCTCCACACTCGATCTTTCAAAAGCTAAATCCGCGTCATAACCAACGTTATGGACGCTCACAAATCTGTACTTTACCAAGAGATTATACACGCTCTGCAACCCCGCAACGGCGGGCGGTATGTGGATGGCACTTTGGGCGCGGGCGGTCACGCTCGCGGGATCCTGGAGGCTTGCACGCCAGATGGGCTCTTGCTCGGTCTCGATGTAGACCCGCAGGCTTTGGCGCTCGCTCGTGAGACCTTGGCTCCTTACGAAAAGCGCATTCATCTCGTGCAAGCCTCCCACATCACCCTTGCCGAACAACTCGCTTCTTTAAAGTGGGAAGCGATTGACGGCATGGTACTCGACCTCGGTGCCTCATCCATGCAGTTCGATAACGCCGAACGCGGCTTCTCTTTCATGCAAGATGGCCCGCTCGATATGAGATTTGGCATCAACGCCACCATGAGCGCGGAGGAGATCGTCAACACCTTTGATGAACGGGAACTCGCCGACATCATCTTCCGCTACGGCGAAGATAGAGACTCACGCAAGATCGCCAAAGCCATCGTGATGAACAGACCGCTTCGCACAACCCGTGAGTTGGTTGCTGTCATCGAAAAAGCATCTCCCCGAAGAGGGGACCGCGTCCACCCCGCCACGCAGACGTTTCAAGCCCTGCGCATCGCTGTCAACGAGGAATTGGTCGCAGTGGAGAAAACGCTTCCTCAGGCAGTATCAGCTTTACGGTCAGGCGGAAGACTCGCAGTCATCTCCTTCCACTCGCTGGAAGACCGTATTGTCAAGGAATATTTTCGAGAGCAGAGCAAGGAACTTATCAATCCGCCTTACGAAAGAATTTATGAAGTGGAACGTAAGGCTGTTGTACAGCTGGTGAACAAAAAACCGATTTTGCCAACTGATGAAGAGATAAAGGATAACCCAAGAGCAAGAAGCGCGAAATTAAGAGTTGTTGAAAAGTTGTAGCTCGGGTTCTCCTGCCTAGTTGAGAGAAGTGAAACGTGAACATACCAAATGTAAATATACCGAACGTAACCCACTATATTCATGCTTACAAGGTCGCTCCCTGGCGCATTCAACGCCAGTGGATCGGGTCTGCCTTGCTTGCCGTGGTTGCGCTTGCGATGGTTGCGACACTTTACCTTATCGTTACATCCCGTGCCGCGATCGCAGGACGTGAGATCCAGGACCTGACCTTTTCCATCAACGCCAGCCAGCAGGTGAGCGGTGATTTGCAGACTCAACTTGCCTCTCTGACTTCTGCCAGTGCCATGGAAAGCCGTGCATTGGAACTTGGCTTCCGCCCCATGAAATCCGATGAAGTGGAATATTTGGTCGTGTCGGGTTATACAGAACCCGAACCGTTTATTTTAAGCACAACGCAGAACATGCAATTGAGCGCCCTTGCGATCCCGCCAGAGTACAACCAGTCTCTGTTGGATTGGATGGACGAGACGATCTCCTCCACTCGAGGCATGCAATGAGACAACAATACGCGCGCCGCACCCAGGTGTTGACCAGTGTGCTGGGCTTCGTTGCGTTTGCGATCATCGTCCAGATGACCCGCATTCAAAACAGCGCGGAAGCAGCCGTCTTCAGCCAGCAGGCACAAAATTACGCCTACGAATTAAAAACCTATTACCCGGATCGCGGTGAGATCTACGACCGCAACGGACGATTGCTGGCCGGTAACAAAACCGTCTATGAGATCGGCGTGGACTTGACCACCGTGCGCGATGCGCATGCCATCGCATTTGCCGTCAGCTCAGAACTTGGCATGGATTACAACCAACTCATGGATGCCATCCAAAATCCGCCGGAAGGAATTTCCTACGTTGTGCTCGCAGATTTTGTCGAAGCACAGCAGGCGCTCGCCCTTCAGGAATTGAAGAAGGCATTGCAGGAAGGCGCCGCGGAAGGAACCATGGGCGGGTTGACCGGCTTGCAATTCAAATCGCACCCGCACCGCAGTTACCCGGAGAATTCTCTGGCTTCCAATCTCATTGGTTTTGTCACCCGCGAAGGACGCGGCTATTTTGGCGTGGAAGGGAAGTATGACACCTTGCTGGCTGGTAATGCCGTGCAAGTGCTCGTCCCCACCGACCCGAACAAGGCTTTCGAGATTCCCCGTGTGTCGAATGGCACTACTCTCATCCTCTCCATCAACCGCGACCTGCAAGCTTCGGCTGAGGAAATATTGGATAATGCGCTCTCCACCTACGGCGCACAAGGCGGCACTATTGTAGTGATGGACCCGCGCAACGGCGAACTGCTTGCTGTTGCCAACTCCAGCCGCATGGACTTGAATAAATTCTGGGATTACAGCACGATCTATTACGATCAGGACCATCAATACAATCCAGCTATCTCCACCCCGTATGAACCTGGCTCTGTGACAAAGATCCTCACCATGGCCGCCGCTTTGGATAGCTCCACCGTGACCCCCAACACCACCTATTTGGATACAGGTTCCATTCTCATTGGCGGCGTCACCATCCAAAACTGGAACAGGGAACCATGGGGCGAACAGAGCATGGTCGGCTGTTTGCAGCACTCGCTCAACGTTTGTATGGTTACCATCACTGCCCAAATGGGCGCAAGTACTTTCTATAACTATCTGGATGCCTTTGGTTTTGGTCATCTCACAGGCGTGGACCTGGATGGGGAAGTGGCCGGCAGGCTCAAGGTTCCGGGTGATTCGGATTGGTATCCTGTTGACCTCGGCACAAACTCATTCGGTCAGGGCGTTACAGCCACACCTTTACAGGTGATGATGGCTGTCTCATCTGTTGCGAACAATGGACGCATGGTGGTTCCGCATGCCTTGTATGCCATGGTGCGTGACGGACGCCAGTACAATGTGCCCGCGCAATTTGCTGGTACACCCATTAAAGAAGCTACCGCAGATACGCTCTCTGAAATGCTCGCCATTTCACTGGAAGCGGAAGCGTCACAGGCGCTTGTGCCCGGCTATCGCATTGCAGGTAAAACAGGCACGGCTCAAATTCCCGTGGACGGTTTATACGATTCTACTCAAACAAACACTTCCTTCATCGGCTGGGGTCCCGTGGATGATCCACGATTCATGATCTACGTCTGGCTTGAGCGCCCATCTGAATCCATTTGGGGCGCCGAGACCGCCGCTCCTGTCTTTGCTGAAATGGCAGAGAAGACCATCCTCCTCATGGATATTCCTCCGGACTATATTCGCCAGCAACTCGTAGCCAAATAATATGCTCACACTTGCCGACGCCCTCGAAGCCCTTACATCGGTTCGCATTCCGGCCGCTACCGCGGTCATCACCGAAGCCGCTATAGATTCGCGTCTGGCGATCCCTGGCTCGCTCTTTGTAGCAGTACCCGGCGATAATGTGGATGGACATAACTTCATAGCCGACGCATTCAAGCGGGGGGCATCTTTTGCTTTAATTCAAAAAGATGTTTCCGCCTCTTTCCCGACCCTCGACCTGCGCGGCGGCTTATCGGCAGATTCTCCCTTTAACTTTGATTCTCACCTCTGCCTGCGCGTGGACAATACCATCTCCGCCTTGCAGCAGATCGCGCGCTTCTGGCGGCGTAAATTAGACCTGCGCGTGATCGGCATCACCGGCAGCGTTGGAAAATCCACAACTAAAGAAATGATCAGTGAAGTGCTTGGCGTCCGCTACCGCACGCTGAAAAACCTCGGCAATTTGAACAACGAGATCGGCCTGCCGCTGACCATTTTGAAACTGGGCGTCGGCTATGAACGCGCCGTGCTTGAGATGGGTTTTTATGTGCCCGGCGAGATCCAATTCCTTTGCGACATTGCCCAGCCTCAAGTAGGTGTGGTGACGAACGTAGGCACCGTCCATGCAGAGCGGGCTGGCTCGCAGGAAGCCATTGCAAAAGGAAAAAGCGAATTGATCCAGGCGCTTCCCGCTGACGGGGTTGCCATCCTGAATTTTGATGATCACTGGGTTCGCAAGATGGAAGAGAAATCCAAGGCGCGGGTTTTCTTTTATGGTCTTTCCCCCGAAGCACATCTATGGGCTGACCAGATCGAAGGACTCGGTCTCAATGGGATTCGCTTCCGTTTGCATTACAAAGGCGAGACCCTGCATTCACATATCCCCATGATCGGCCGTCACTCGGTTCATACAGCCTTGCGCGCCGCAGCCGTTGCTCTGAACGATGGGATGAACTGGCAGGATATATTTGAAGGTCTTGCTCACGGACACGCGCAGCTGCGCCTCGTTGCAGTCCGCAGCAGCAGCGGTGCATTGATCCTCGATGATACCTACAATGCATCTCCCGAATCCATGATGGCAGCCTTAAATCTGCTCGATGAAATGGACGGGCGCAAGATCGCTGTTCTGGGCGATATGCTTGAGCTGGGTCCTTACGAAAAGCAGGGACATGAGATGGTCGGTATGCGCGCCGCACAAGTGGGGAAGATCCTGCTGACATTGGGTGCTCGCGCGCACATGATCGCAGATGCAGCCCGCCGCGCCGGCATGCGCTCCGCCAATATTATTGAGTTTGAAAAATCTGAATTGATCGTAGACTGGTTGAATAAGAATCTCACATCAAACGATGCCGTGTTGATAAAAGGCTCCCACGGTTTGCGCATGGATCGCATCACTGCCGCCCTCGAGGTTAGTTCATGAGACAGATCGCATTATCCCTTAGCCTTGCCGGGCTGTCATTCATCATGACCGCCATCTGGGGTGGTCCGCTTCTCCGCATCTTACGGCACTTCAAAGTCGGCAAGATCATTCGCGTGGAAGAGCCTGATGCACATCGTGTAAAGATGGGAACCCCCACCATGGGCGGCATCATGTTTATCCTGCCGGTGTTGATGTTGACCGGCTTGTTGAATGCCGTTGCATTGATCGGTGTCTCCGGCGGCGGAGTGGGATCCTCTGTCCTTTTGCCGTTGTTCGTTATGGTTGGGTTCGCCGTCCTTGGCGCTGTGGATGATTGGGAAGGTATCCATGGCAAACGCAAGGGAGATGGGATGCGCGCCCGCACCAAGTTCATGTTCCAGGTCGTTTTGGCGATCGCCACAGCCTACGTTCTAAAGTATTTCGTTGGCGCGCCGGATATGTACCTCCCGGGCTTGTTCTTTAAAGTTGAACTTGGCTGGCTTTACATCCCAATCGCAGCATTCATCATTGTGGCGGAATCAAACGCCGTGAACTTTACGGATGGGCTGGATGGTCTGGCAGGGTTGATCGCAGCTACAGCAGTTGCGGCATTCGGCGGTATCGCACTTATACAGGAACAGCTTTATCTCGCACGCTTTTGTTTTATTCTGGTTGGCGCACTTTTTGGCTTTTTATGGTTTAACGTCCACCCCGCGGAACTCATCATGGGCGATACCGGCTCCATGGCACTTGGCTCGGTGCTGGCAGTCATCGCATTGATGACTGGGCAGTGGCCAATGCTCCTTGTCATTGGCATCATCCCGCTCGCAGAAATGCTCAGCGTGGTCATTCAGATCGGTTACTTTAAAATGACCAAGGGCAAACGCTTTTTCAAAATGGCGCCCATCCATTTGCATTTTGAATTGCTCGGATGGAGCGAAACACAGGTTGTGCAGCGTTTCTGGCTCATCGGTTTGATAGCTGCATTGATAGGAATAGGATTGTCGCAAGTCTAGAAATTTTGTCATTGCCCTCCTCGCAGTGACGATCACACTACTATGAAAAACTGGACCAACACCCACGTACTCATTCTCGGAGCCGCCCGCCAGGGACTCGCTCTCGCGCGCTGGCTTTCTCGTCACGGCTCGAACGTGACCTTGAGTGATTCGCGTTCTGCGGATGAACTCTCCTCCGCTCAAGCATCTCTTGCAGATACGAACGTACAGTGGGCAGTGGGTGGGCATCCCTTGGAGTTGTTGGATAAGACCGATGTACTCTGCCTTTCTGGCGGCGTCCCGTTGACTCTGCCCATCGTAGTCGAAGCAGTAAAACGCGGCATTCCGCTTTCCAATGACTCACAGATCTTCATGGAAGTCGCACCCTGCAAAACCATCGGCATCACAGGCTCGGCTGGCAAGACAACGACGACAACCTTGGTTGGCCAAATGGCAGAGTTAGACCGTAGACCACAGACCGCAGACCATGAACCGTCCACCGTCCACTGTCCACGGTCTTATGTTGGCGGCAACATCGGTGACCCGCTCATCAACTACGTGGACGATATGACCGCCGATGACATCGCTATTTTGGAACTGTCATCCTTTCAATTGGATCAGATGACCATTTCGCCGAACATCTCCGCCATTTTGAACATCACGCCCAATCACTTGGACCGCCACGGCACAATGGAAGCCTATACCAATGCCAAGGCTCGCATCCTGGAATTCCAGACGGAAAAAGATACCGCCATTCTCGGCAGGGACGATAAAGGCGCGTGGAGTTTGCGGGATAAGGTGAAAGGCAATTTATTGACCTTCAGCCTTCACGATCTGGATCAGAATTTGAACGGCGCGTATTTGCACGATGGATTGTTAAACCTGCGCGATGGAAATGCGTACCTGCCTTTGCTGCTGCGTGAGAATATTCAATTGCGCGGCGACCATAATGTGAGTAACGTCCTCGCGGCTTTTACCATCGGTCATGCCGCAGGATTTAAGTTGGATGACATGCTCGAAGCCGTGGAAGATTTCCGTGGTGTGCCGCATAGGTTGGAGCTTGTCCGTGAGTTGAACGGCGTGCGTTGGTACAACGACTCAATCGCCACTGCACCTGAGCGTGCCATGGCTGCCATCCACGCCTTTGATGAGCCGATCGTGCTCATGCTCGGCGGAAGAGACAAGAACCTTCCGTGGGGCGACATTGCAAAATTGATTTGTGAACGCGTGGATCATTTGGTGGTTTTTGGCGAGGCAGCGGATATGATTCAGAAAACTGTATCAGCTGCCGGCGGGGAGAGAGGCGTGGACATTCATCGCGCTGAAACTCTGAAAGAAGCCGTTATGCTGTCAGCAAATGTCGCCAGTGCAGGAGATGTCGTCCTGTTATCGCCGGGCGGCACAAGTTACGATGCGTTCAAAGATTTTGCAGAGAGAGGAGAATTTTTTAGAAAATGGGTACTGGAACTTTCGTAAAGGAACGAACCTCGTATTCGTCTCACAGCCCCGCTGGGTTTTTGCGCGGCTTCGATATGCCGCTGCTTGTCTCCGTGGTGGCGTTGGTGGTCTTTGGTTTGCTGATGTTGTACTCGGCTTCCTGGGATTTTTCTCTCGGCGCGTATAAAGACCCGATGTACATGTTCGACCGCCAATTGATGTGGCTTGGGCTTGGCGTGGGTGCAGCTGTCTTTCTCGCGTTCTTTGATTATCATCACTGGCGCAAATTGGTTGTGCCTGCCATGGCGTTGACCATTGTGCTGTTGATGGGCGTGCTTTTGATGAATGAGATCCGCTTTGGCGCGAAACGCTCGTTCATCGCTGGTTCAGTGCAGCCTTCTGAGTTGGCGAAGTTGATCTCGATCTTGTATCTTGCGGTTTGGCTGTACGCGAAGCGCGCACAGCTGCACGATATTTCTTTTGGTTTGATTCCGCTGGGCGTGATCCTCGGTGTGGTGGGTGGGTTGATCTATCAACAGCCCGACCTTTCCGCAGCGGCCACCGTGTTGGTGTTGGGCGGCTTGCTTTTCTTTTTGGCGGGCGGCGATCTGAAACAGATCGGCGGCCTGCTTATTATTGCATCCATTGCGGCGTGGGTGGTTGCTTCTGTGAGTCTTACGGGTCAGCAGCGCGTCGGTGATTTTATTGCAGGTATCAAAGACCCGCTGCAGGCTTCATACCATGTGCGCCGTTCGTTCGAAGCCATTGTCAACGGCGGATGGTTCGGCGTTGGGCTCGGACAGTCACAATCCAAACTCACTGGTTTGCCCGTCCCTCCAACAGACAGTATTTTTGCGGTGGTCGCTGAAGAACTTGGCTGGTTCGGTTCTGTTGGCTTGATCTCTTTGTATGGGTTTCTCGTCTGGCGTGGATTGGTCATTGCCCGCCGCGCACCCGATATGCTCGGCACATTACTCGCTTCCGGTCTGGTCATTTGGATCGCGATGGAAGCGCTTATCAACATGGCGGTGATGGTCGGTTTGATGCCGTTCGCTGGCAATGCGCTGCCATTTATCAGCGCGGGTGGTTCGAACCTTGTAACAACGCTTGCGGCGTTGGGAATCATTTTCAACATCTCCCGCCAGGCAGGCGATGGAACGATATCCGATGAGGAATGGAGGTCCTACAGTGCGGTTGCTAATTTGCGCTGGTGGAACGGGCGGCGGAGTTTATCCCGCACTCGCCGTTCTCGAAGCGTTGAAAGCCAATAACCGAACTCCCGACCTTCTTTGGGTCGGCGGTGAAGGCGGCATGGAAGAGGAACTTGTGAAGCGCGAAGGCATCGCGTTTTGTTCCGTTCCTGCGGCTGGTGTGCATGGCGTTGGCCTGCGGGCTTTGCCCGGCAACCTTGCGAAACTCACACGCGGGGTTATTGGATCGCGCCGTATCCTGCGTGACTTCAAACCCGATGTGCTCTTCTTCACCGGCGGTTTTGTGGCTGCTCCCATGGCCGTGGCTGGCCGAAATATTCCAACCGTGTTGTATGTGCCTGATATTGAGCCGGGCCTTGCGCTCAAGTTCCTTTCCAATTTTTCGGATGTCATCACCGTGACAGCGCCCGACTCGAAGAAATATTTTTCACGCCCCGAGAGACTCGTCCTCACCGGCTACCCGCTTCGTGCCGACCTTTCAAGCTGGTCCCGCGAAAAAGCGACTCAACACTTTGGGCTGGACGCCGCCAAACACACCCTGCTGATCACGGGTGGAAGCAAAGGCGCGCGCTCGATCAACACTACCGTGGCGAAGCATCTTGAAGAGCTTTTGGGTATCGCGCAGATCATCCACATCACAGGCACTTTGGATTGGCCTATGGTAGAGATGGCTGCTGATGAGCTGCCTGCAGAGTTGAAGTCCCGTTATCACGCCATGCCCTACTCGCATGAGATGGGTGCCGCTCTCGCCGCCGCAGACCTGGTCCTTTCCCGCTCTGGTGCATCGTCATTGGGCGAGTATCCCTTCTTTGGGCTGCCCGCGATCCTTGTGCCGTACCCGTATGCGTGGCGCTATCAAAAAGTAAATGCAGATCATCTTGCCGAAAAGAACGCGGCAGTCATCTTGCAGGATGAACTGTTGGACGATAAACTCGTACCCATTGTCAAAGATGTTCTGATGAATGAACATAAACGTGAGGCCATGCGCGATGCTATGAAGAAATTATCAAACCCGAACGCATCTCGTATGATCGCCAGCCAGTTGGTTAAATTGGCAGGAGAACAACCCCTATGATGAGCATCGTCTACCTCTTTTGGATGTATGTGCTGCTTTTTGCAGTGATCGGCGCCATGCGCGGCTGGGCAAAGGAATTGCTTGTTGCATTCAGCGTCATCACTTCGCTGGCTGTGAATTTACTTTTGGAAAAATATATTCCCCTCGTCCGCGATCTGGATAAAACGACCACATCGGTGTTTTGGATCCGCACTCTTATTTTGACGGCGCTTGTTTATTTTGGCTATCAAACTGTATCCATTCAAAGGCTGGCTTCCAAGGCGGCGCGTGAACGTTTGCAGGATGCCCTCTTCGGCGCGGTGCTGGGCGGCTTGAATGGCTATTTCATTGCAGGTACCGTTCTGTATTACAACCATGTGGCAAACTATCCTTATAGCAATATCATCAGCCGCGCAACAGACCCGGCTATCATCGAAGTGATTGACCGAATGATGAATTACATGCCTCCGCGCTTTTTGGGCGAGCCGGGTATTTACTTTGCCGTCATCATCATCCTTATCTTTATTATTGTGGTGTACATCTAACTATGAAACGAATTCACTTCATTGGCATTGGTGGTTCAGGGCTTTCTGCCATCGCGCGCCTGCTCAAAGAGAGCGGCTATGAAGTGACGGGTTCAGACCGTGCGCTATCCCAATTTGCGGTGGACTTGCAGAACGAAGGTATTTCCGTTTACATCGGTCATCATCCGCGTAACGTGGGCGGAGCAGACCTGGTGATCCGCTCTTCTGCAATCGCAGATAACAACCCCGAAGTCGAAGCGGCGAAGCATGCGGGCATCCCTGTTTACAAGCGTTCTGATTTCCTCGGTCAGTTGATGGCTGATAAAACAGGCATCGCCGTCGCAGGGACGCATGGCAAGACCACCACAACTGCCATGATCGCCTGGGTCTTGTATGCGATGAAGCGCGACCCATCCTTTATTGTGGGTGGCACGCTGAACAATCTGAAAGTCAACGCTCACGCTGGTAAAGGTGACATGTTCGTTATCGAAGCGGATGAGTACGACCGTATGTTCCTCGGTCTCAAACCACGCATCGAAGTCATCACTAATCTTGAACATGACCACCCCGATATCTATCCCAAATTCGAGGATATGTACGGGGCGTTTCAAAGTTTTGTAGACTTGCTTCCCCCTGACGGCACCTTGATCGTGTGTGCTGAGGATGAAGGCGCAGTGACTTTACTGTCTCACGCGCGCCGCAAGGGACTGAACATTGTTTCCTACAGCGTGCAAGGCGAAATGACCATCAACAGCCCACAGTGGATGCAGGCACGCACAATCAAACCCAATGATCACGGCGGCTTTGATTTTTCTGTGATGACGAACATTGGCGGGTTATCTTCTGCGGTCATTCATGTTTCGCTGCAGGTGCCGGGCGAGCACAATGTCCGTAATGCTCTGGCTGTGCTTTCGGTTGGCGCCACGCTTGGCCTTCCCTTGCAGGAGGTGGCTGACGCATTGGGCGGGTTTACCGGTACAGGTCGTCGCTTTGAAGTGCGCGGCGAACGCCACGGCATCGTGTTGATCGATGATTATGCTCATCATCCCACCGAGATCCGTGCCACGCTGGCGGGCGCAAAAATGCGTTACCCGAACCATCGCATTTGGGCTGTTTGGCAGCCGCATACCTATTCCCGCACGCAGACCTTGTTCTATGAATTCTCGCGTGCGTTTTCTGATGCAAACGAAGTGCTTGTTACAGAGATTTACGCCTCACGGGAATCCAAACAGGAATTTTCTTCCGCCGAGGTGGTCAGTGCCATGCCGCATCCGTCCGCGCGCTATACTGGCTCGCTGGGCGACACGAAAAAATATTTATTGGACCATCTTCGGTCAGGCGATATAGTCATCGTTCTTTCCGCAGGTGACGCGGACCAGATCAGTTCCGACCTTTTAAAAGTATTGTGAGTTGATATGTCAGAAGAGAGACGCAAAACGCTTCAAGACCAGACCGAGGTGATTGCCCTGCCTCCGTTGAAAATGGTTCTCGTCCATGCTCAGGAAGAACGTGAGAACCGTGCCGCTGTTCTGGCGGCTGTGATCAAGTCTGCTGCGCCGCAGGAAGATGTGGAACCGCAGGATCTGAAGAAGATCATTGAGCATTTGAAGAGGAAAGATCAGTCGTAATAATTATGACCAGTCCCGTGCAGGTAGTGGATGTGCTGCGCCAGAAGTTTGGCAATGCCGTGCAGGAGAATGTCTCTCTTGCACCGTACACCTCTGCGCGAATCGGCGGTTTTGCGGACATTTTGATTGTGGTCAAATCTACCAATACATTTACGGATGTAATGACGGTACTCTGGAATTACGGAATGCCTTATCATATTTTGGGCGGCGGCTCGAACGTATTGATCAGTGATAAAGGCGTGCGTGAGGTGGTAGTTTTGAACAAGGCGAAGGAAGTGTTATTCGAAACAGGTGACAACCCCACAGTCTGGTGTGAAGCGGGGGTTGTCTTCAGCAATCTCGCAAATCGCTGTGCATCCAAAGGACTGGCTGGTTTGGAATGGGCGGCCACGGTCCCAGGTACGGTGGGCGGCGCGGTGTATGGGAATGCTGGTGCCTTTGGTGGAGACATGTCTTCTAATTTGATCTATGCCGAGTTGTTAACAAAGAATGGCCGCGAAAAATTTACTGCAGAGCAAATGGGCTATAACTATCGCACGAGCGTTTTGAAACGTGGTGAAATAAATGCAATAGTACTTTCGGCATTGTTGAGATTAAAAAACTCAACAAAAGAGGAAGTGTCTGTTAAAATTGAACAATTCAGCGAACGCCGAAAGGCCACGCAGCCGCCCGGTGCGAGCATGGGTTCCATGTTCAAGAACCCTGCCGGTGACCATGCGGGCCGTTTGATCGAAGCCGCAGGACTCAAAGGTACGCGCATCGGCACCGCTGAGATCAGCACGTTGCATGGAAATTTTTTTGTAAATCACGGCAAAACTCGTGCGAGCGATGTCCGCGAGTTAATTGATTTAACCCGTACCACAGTGGAACAGAAGTTTGGTGTTGAACTTGAATTGGAAGTTGAACTTGTAGGAGAATGGTAGTTTGAAGAAACTTCGCGTTGCAGTGCTCTTCGGTGGACGTTCAGGCGAACATGATGTCTCGCTGATGTCTGCGCGTTCTGTGCTGGCAGCGCTTGACCCTGAGAAATATGAAGTGACCCAGGTGGGCCTCACTTTGGACGGCGATTGGTTGACCGGTGAGAACACACTGGATGCTTTCGCAAATGACAAAACCAATGCTCTGGCCCGTGTCATTCCGCCAACCGAACCATCACATCAATCTTTGTATGTGACACGCTCCACGAAAATGGGGGAGAAGCTCGAAACCCTCGCGGCAGTGGATGTGTTCTTCCCTGTCCTGCACGGACCCTTCGGTGAAGACGGAACGCTGCAAGGTCTGCTCGAAATGGCGGACGTGGCGTATGTTGGCGCAGGCGTGGCGGGTTCCTCCGTGGGTATGGATAAAGGCATCTTCAAAGATGTCATGCGTGCCAACAATATCCCGATCGTTGATTCTATACTTGTTTTGCGCGGTGATATCGAAAACGATATGAACGGCGTCATCGAACAAGTTGAGAAGATGGGGGCATATCCCTTCTTTGCAAAACCCGCCAACCTTGGCTCTTCGGTTGGCATCAGCAAATGCAATTCCCGCTCCGACCTTGCGGAAGGATTGATGGAAGCTGCCCGCTATGATCGCCGTATTGTCGTTGAAAAAGGTGTGGGTAACGTCCGTGAAGTGGAAGTGAGCGTGCTTGGAAATGAAGATCCTGAGACATCCGTCTGTGGGGAAGTGTTGCCGAGCCGTGAGTTCTATTCCTACGAATCAAAATATGTAGACGGCACCTCCGGTCTCATCATCCCTTCGCAGCTTCCAAATGAAGTCACTGAAAAGATCCGTGAATATGCAGTCCGCGCATACAAAGCTATTGATTGCGCAGGCATGGCTCGCGCAGACTTCTTCGTTGAAAGCGATACGAACAAAATTTACTTGAACGAATTGAATACATTGCCCGGGTTCACATCCATCAGCATGTATCCCAAACTCTGGCAGGCGAGTGGAGTATCCTATCCACAGCTTGTTGATCGCTTGATCGAACTTGCTCTTGCCCGCAAAGCGCAACGCGACCATACCGAGAGACGGAGGTCTGCATGAGCGAGAAACGTGAACTAACCCGTGCTGAGATCGCCCGCCGCCGCCGCGCCCAACGCGCCGTGAAGGAAATGGAACAGACTAAAAAGCATGCCACCCGTCCGGTAGTGCCCGTCACTACCCGCACAAGGCCTGCGCCGGTTTCATCCCGTCCTTTGCTTGTAGCAAAGCCCCGTCGCTTCAATATTGCGCTTGGTCTGCCCGAGTTTCATTTAGACAAACCAAAGTTAGTCATGCCGCGTATGCGCGCCAATTTGCGGTTTGCCTCCATTATTATTTCGCTTTTGCTAGGTGTTGTCATTTATCTGGCTTTCTCGCTGCCTTATTTTTACGTGCCCACTGCAACGGTACTCGGCAACAATCGCATCAGCAAGGAAGAGATCACCAACGTCACTGGCGTGGTGGGTCAATCCATTTTCATGATCAAGCCTGATGATTTGGAAACACGCCTGCGTACGAATTACCCCGAGCTGCTTTCGGCGGAGGTGAAGGCTTATTTACCGAATCATGTGTATGTTACGGTCACCGAGCGAACGCCAGTCATCCTTTGGCAAAAAGGCGAAGGTTATACCTGGATCGATCGGGAAGGCGTGGCATTCCGTCCGCGCGGGTTGGAAGCTGGTCTGGTTCCCGTCCTCGCTGTGGATGAACCGCTGCCTGGCACAGCAGTGTCGAATGATCCGTTCAGCCCGCCGCCGTACATGCAAAAAGAATTGGTGGATGCGGTTCTCGCTCTTTCCCCGCTCCTGCCTGCCGGCACGACGATGACATTTGACTCCACTCATGGCCTGGGCTGGAAAGACCCGCGCGGGTGGCAGGCTTTTTTTGGTACCAGCGCAAATGACATGCCCTTGAAGGCGCGCGTGTATCAATCCCTTGTGGATTCGTTGATGTCGCGCAGTGTGTATCCTGCAATTATCAATGTGGTCTATCCCGAAGCGCCTTTTTATCGAATGGCGGTAACGACGACCGAAACAGCAATAACAGAACCAACGGTAGACAGCGGACAATAAGAGATGGAAGAGATCGTAGTAGGTATTGATGTAGGTACGACAAAGGTTTGCACCCTCGTGGGACGCGTGGAGGATGCAAAGACCATTCGCATTCTCGGCGTGGGTATTGAGCCTTCGGACGGGATCCGAAAAGGCATCATCGTGGACCTTGCCGCCGCATCGGCTGCCATTAAACGCTCCGTGGAAAAAGCGGAACGCACCTCTGGGTTGGAGATTACCACCGGGTTTGTCAGTTTGGCTGGCGCACATGTTTCATCGGTCAACAGCCGAGGCGCAACCGGCGTGCCCGGCGGAATCATCAACGCAATGGATATTGCTCACGCGCTCGATCAGGCGCAGGCGGTTGCCATCCCGCATGACCGCGAGATCGTGCATGTCATCCAGCGCGGCATCACCGTGGATGGACAGGAAGGCGTGAAGACTCCGATTGGAATGCACGGCTTCAAGCTTGAAGTGGAAACGCATATTATCACCGCTGCCGCTGCAACCGTGGATAACCTCCGCCAATGTGTGGGCGCGGCCGGTGTGGATATTCAGCAATTCGTTTTGAATCCTCTCGCTTCAGCAGAAGTAGTGCTGACCGAGCAGGAACGACAGATGGGAGTGGCGGTCTGCGATATTGGCGGCGGCACCACCGACCTGGCAATTTATGTGGATGGTGATGTCTGGCATACGATGGTTCTGGCAGTGGGCGGCAACCACGTCACTCAGGATATTGCGCACGGGCTGCGCTTGCCAATGTCTCAGGCAGAGGAAGTGAAAAAGCAGCAGGGACATGCCATTCGGTCCGATATTGGAAGCGAGGAGTATTTCTCCATCCGTCCGTTCGGTGAAGATCACGATGTGCGCATCAACCGCCAGGATCTTGCTCACATCATCGAAGCACGCATCGAAGAAACATTTGGATTGATCCTGCAGGAGATCAAACGCTCTGGCTATGATGGGCTGCTCCCAGCAGGTATGGTATTGACGGGCGGGACCTCGGCTTTGCCTGGCATCAAACAGGTTGCCAGCGAAGTATTGGGAATGCCTGTGCGCACTGCGCAACCGGAGAATCTCACAGGGCTGGTAGATAAACTGGACTCGCCAGCCTATTCAACCAGCGTGGGGTTGCTGCGCTGGGCCACCACCATGCGTGAACATGATGTTGCATATTCAGGCGGCGATAAGAAGCGCCGCAGATCGCGAGGAGAAAGCAATATGAATTTTGATGCAGTCAAAAATTGGATGAAACGGCTGCTGCCGTAGATGTTCTCTTTCTTCTTTTGATGAAGAATAAAGAAGAAAGAGGAAAGAACCCTAAAAAGAAAAGATTCACAAACACTACTTAAAACCTTTTAAAAATCAACATTCTCGTTTAAGATATGGCATATTCCTTGCCAGGAGGAACACATGGACTCGAACAAAAGAAATCTGCAATCCGAAGCTTTCGCCCGCATCAAAGTGATTGGCGTAGGTGGTGCCGGTCAGAACGCTGTCAACCGCATGATGGAAGAAGGCATTCAAGGCGTTGAATTCATCGCCGCCAATTCCGATGCGCAGGCGTTGACACTTTCACGCGCTCCCATCCGCGTGCGTCTTGGAGACAAGATCACTCGCGGTCTCGGCGCAGGCGGTGATCCTGAAGTTGGCCGCAAAGCCGCCGAAGAATCATCCGACGAGTTGTATAACGTGCTCAAAGGCGCGGACATGGTCTTCGTCACCGCGGGCATGGGCGGCGGCACCGGTACAGGTGCGGCTCCCGTTGTTGCGCAGGTCGCCAAGGAATGCGGCGCGCTTACCATCGGTGTTGTCACTCGTCCATTTACCTTTGAAGGCGGCAAGCGCACACAATCTGCTGAGGTTGGTGTTACGAAGATGAAGGAACATGCGCATACCCTCATCTCCATTCCGAATGACCGCCTGTTACAGCTCGCTGATAAAAAATCTTCCCTGCAGGATGCCTTCCGTATGGCGGATGAAGTTCTGCATCAGGGCATTCAGGGCATTTCTGAGTTGATCACAATTCCTGGTTTGATCAACCTCGACTTCGCCGATGTCCGCACCATTATGTCTGAAGGCGGCGCTGCATTGATGGCAGTCGGTCGCGGTACGGGCGATGATCGCGCAAAGAATGCTGCTGAACAAGCCATCTCCAGCCAGTTGCTAGACATTACCATTGATGGCGCGCGCGGCGTACTCTTTAACGTCACTGGCGGCCCGAACATGACCCTCTTCGAGGTCAATCAGGCTGCTGCCATCATCCGTGAAACTGCTCATCCCGATGTCAACATGATCTTTGGTGCGGTGATCGATCCTGAAATGGGTGATGAGATCCGCTGTACGGTCATCGCGACTGGGTTTGAACGAACCGGTGTTCCGCGCCGCACATTGGAGCGTCCCCAACGTAACGAAAAACCCGTCTCTGTAGCCAATACACCTTTCGCACGCTCCAATGAATCCGTCAGTGTGAACGCGGAAACACGGTCATCCAATGATGCAAAATCTGCACAACAACCCAGCATCAACACAGATGATCTGGACGTCCCGACCTTTTTGAGAAATAGAAGATAACAATAAATGGTTGCAGCCCCTAAAGGTTTCCATAGCCTTTAGGGGCTTTTTGTTTTATCTGTCTCTTTTTTGATTCATGCTAAAATAGTAGCGATGAATGAAAAACTCCCTCCACCTGTAGGCAAGTTGATTGCGCCCCCCGAGCATTACTCTTATCAACTACACCGTAAGCAGCGCAATACACAGATCATTCTGCCCATCATCCTAAGCACCTTGCTATTGGTTGGCCTGATCGTTTTGATCAGCATCTCCACCTTCAAGCAGGGCGGGGACGTGGGCCGTTGGGCGGCAATCTCCACGATCTGGATCATCATCCCCATTTTGCTGGCGGGATTGATCACTCTCGTTGTTTTGATTGGGCTTATTTATTTGATGGCGCGCGCATTGCAGGGATTGCCATACTATACCGGCATCGCACAGGATTATGTTTATAAGGCACGCGGATATATTATTCGCGGGGCGGATATGGTAGTGAAACCCATCCTTTCATTGGATGGCTGGATTGAAAGCATCAAAGCATTTTTTGGAAGGATGACACCATGAACAAAACCAGAATTATCCTTGGCGGTGCATTGATCGGCGCATTGACTGGCCTCATTGCCGCCACACTCCTTGCACGGCGCGCAGAAAAAAATGAGCGAGAGACCGCCATCACCACTGGTGAGGGCTTGAAATTGGGAGTACTGGTCTTCGGCTTGCTGCGGGCGATCGCATCTCTAAATGATGATTAATTAGTACCCGTTGAAAGGGCCGATGATCCATTACAGGTTGTCGGTCTTTTTGTCTTAATCCACTGAATATGTGTGTGTGAGGAGGAGCAGAGGAGCTTTAGGAGAAATTGATGTCTGAAGGAGTACCAGCACAAAACGACGATTCGTTTCTTGATATTTTCAGGAAACATGGCGCTGTCATGCTTCTGATCGAACCGAACACAGGGCGGATACTTGATGCAAATAAAGCAGCTGAAACATTTTATGGGTATTCCCTCGATCAATTCAAGGGAATGAATATCGCTGAGATCAGTCCGTCGTCTGGCAGCCAGTTCGCAGGCGGGGAGAGGCGGTTTATTTCCGCGCATACGCTTGCAGATGGCGAAGTCCGCATGGTTGAATTGCATTCATCCCCTGTCACTTTCAATGGGAGCGAGATTCTTTTTGCCATCCTTCGCGAGGTTAGCAGTTTGGATGATGGGATGGGGGTCCGTGTCTTTGCAGAGAACATTTCAAGTGTGGTCTATCAATTCCTGAATAACGACAGGCACGCCTTTGTGTATGTCAATAATGCCATCATGGAATTGACTGGTTATCCTGCACAGACATTTTTGAATGGTTCTCTTGATTTTTTCGATCTCTGTCATCCGGAGGACGTTCCACTTATCGTCAGGCCGTCTTCGGGCAACTATCGTCTCGTATATCGCATTCGCCATGCATCAGGGGAATGGCGTTGGGTTGATGAACGGGGTACCGTCATTTTAAGTGAGAATGGCGCGGTTTGGTTCTTCCAGGGCATCATGGTGGATGTAACTGACCGCATGTATGTGGAGAAGGAACTTGTGCGTTTGTTCGAAGCAGAACAAAAAGCATATCAAGTCACTGAAACCTTGGGAGCCGCAAACCTTGCGCTTTCCCGTGAGCTGAATTTGGATACGGTGCTGGAGAAGTTCCTGGAATATTTACGGAAGATTGTCCCGTATGACAGCGCAAACGTCATGCTGCTGCGCGAGAATTCACGCCTTGCTGTTTGCGCGCTGCGCGGATATGAAGAATTCACCGACCCGTTGCAGACACAATCTCTGGATTTTGACACCTCCTATTTTCCAGCTTTGAAGCCCGTTATTGATGGACAGCGCAGCGTCATAATTGACGATACGCGCGTCTTCCCCGGCTGGAAGCGGGATCCTGGAACCGAACATGTCATTTCCTGGATGGGTATTCCGCTGATCGCGGGCGGCAAGGTGATCGGCTTGTACTCAATGGATAAAGTGCAGAAGGGGTTTTTCACCGAGCAGCATAAAAAATGGGCTGAAGCGCTGGCCGGTCAGGCAGCCGCTGCCATAAAAAATGCGCAGCTCTTTGCGCAAATTCAAGCTGAACTTGTTGAACGTAACTTCACCGAAAATGCCCTGCGTGAATCGGAAGAACGCTACCGTTCCCTGTTCGAAAACATGATAGATGGGATCTATCGCAGCACGCCTGCAGGCAGGTTTATTGAAGTTAATACCGCGATGGTAAAGATGTTTGGATATTCCTCCAAACAGGAAATGCTTGAGATCGATATAAAAAAGGAGTTGTATTTTTCTCCTGAAGAACGGGGAAGTCACATTCTGGATACGGGGCGGCGGGAGATCGAGGCGTATCGTATGCGCCGTAAGGATGGGACCGAACTCTGGGTGGAGGATCATGGAAACTACATCCATGATGAGCAGGGTAACATCATCTACCATGAAGGCATGCTGCGGGATATCACCAGGCGCAAACAGGCGGAAGAGGCGCTTCATCAACGGTTGATGGAACTGGAGGCTTTATATAATATCTCCTCTTCTCTCCGCACGGTTCAGACCTTTGATGAAGCTCTGCCTATCTTGCTCGATCAGACCCTTGCTGCTTTGGACACCGATGTTGGTACCATCCTGCTTTATTATCCAGCCACCAATGACTTGAGGGATACCAACCCCCGCGGCTGGTTCAAAGACATCGAAAACGTTACTGTGAAGGCAGGGGTCGGTGTGGCGGGTACGGTTTTTGCCACCGGGCAGCCATATCTTTCTGAAGAATTTATCCGCGACTCGCTGCCTAGCGGAGAGGGACGCAGTAAGATACCGCCAGGGTGGGGAGGTGCGTGTGTTCCTATTCGGGCTGACTCTGAAATTGTGGGCGTGATTTTTGTGTCCGTTCACCTGCCGCGGCGGATATCGCCCGAACAATTGAAACTTCTGACTTCATTGGCTGAAATTGCCGGTACCACCCTGCACCGCACCCGCTTATTTGATGAGACCGCAAGGCGCGCGCAGGAATTTTCCTCCCTGTATGAAACCAGCAACGCTCTTTCCGCAGAGACAGAGTTGGATACCATGCTGCAAGTCGTTGTGAACAATGCAAAGAAACTTTTGAATGGTGCGTCCAGTGGAATGTATTTATATCTCCCAGCTGCTGGCGAACTTGAGTTGACAAAAATGGATACGAATTCATACCTCAAAATAGGCACCCGATTGCAAATGGGAGAGGGTGTGGCTGGGGTGGTGGCACAGACCCGCAAGCCGCTGCGTATTGATGATTATTCCACATGGGAAGGCCGCTCGAAGAAATATCAGGAATACACCATCCGCGCTGTGCTTGAGGTCCCCATGCTGTATGGCGGCGAGCTGATCGGTGTTTTAACCATCGATGAGATCGGCGATTCCAAGCGCAAGTTCACTGATGCAGAAGAACGCTTGCTGTCGTTGTTTGCATCCCAGGCCGCTGGGGCTATTCATTCAGCACGGCTTCGTGATGAAGCCATCCATCGTCTTCAGCATTTGCAAACCCTTCGCACAGTCGATAAAGCCATCACCTCAAGCCTCGACCTTGGCATTACCCTAAACATCCTGCTCGGTCATGTCATTACCCAGTTGGATGTGGATGCATCCGCCGTTCTTTTGCTCTACAAACACGAACAATCCCTGAAGTACTCCGCAGGGAAGGGGTTCTACACCCATCAGATCGAAGGTGCGGATGTTCATTTGAGTGATGGCTTTGCAGGCCGCAGCGTCATCGAACGCCGTATTATTCAAATATCTGATCCTTTGCAGATTATCGATAACCCGCCTTTCTTGCGCTTATGGGTCGAAGAGAAGTTTGAAAGTTACATTTGCGTTCCCCTCATTTCAAAAGGGGAGGTCAAAGGCGTGTTGGAGGTCTATCGCCGCTCGAAGTTCACACCCGATGATGAATGGCTTGATTTCCTTGAAACTCTCGCAGGGCAGGCAGCCATCACGATTGATAACACGCAGATGTTCGACAACGTTCAGCGCGTAAATATGGAGCTAGCCATCGCTTACGAAGCAACCATCGAAGGCTGGTCGCGTGCGCTTGATCTGCGTGACAAGGAAACCGAAGGTCACACCCAGCGTGTCACCGAAATTACCATGGTGCTTGCGAAGGCTATTGGTATCAAAGATACTGATCTTCAGCACATACGGCGCGGCGCGCTTCTCCACGATATTGGCAAAATGGGCATCTCTGACCAGATCCTGCTGAAAAAAGGAAAGCTGACCGAAAAAGAATGGAAGATCATGAGCACGCATCCCAGGTTGGCGTATCAAATGCTTCAACCCATTGCTTATTTGCGCAATGCGTTGGATATTCCGTACTCCCACCATGAAAAATGGGATGGCACAGGCTACCCGCGCGGTTTGAAAGGCGAACAGATCCCTCTCACCGCGCGTCTCTTTGCCATTGCCGATGTTTGGGACGCGTTGACCAGCGCACGTCCCTACCGTAAGGCGTGGACAAAAAAGAAAGCATTAACCTATATCAAGGAACAGAGCGGAAAACATTTTGACCCGCAGCTCGTAGAAATATTTTTAAAAATGATCAAGGAGCTTGACGGTTAAGCATGATGGTCGATTCTATCTCCAGACAAACTCATCGGCGTTACCTCCTCGCCTCCCAGGGACTTTGGCCTGGTCGCCGTTTCGAAGGACTGCCCGGCGCTGAATCCGCTTTGCGCCAGATGCAAGCCTTGCAGCTCGACCCACTGGTGATGGTGGCGCGCAGTCAGGATATTGCCATGTATGGCCGCGTATTGAACTACAAACCTGAGCATCTTTATCAAATGGCGTATGAAAAGCGTAAAGCCTTTGATTACGGCGGCTGGTTGATGATGTACCCCATGAGCGACTTCCCCTACTGGCAGATGCACATGAAACAGCGCAAAGCCCATGGGCTGGATTATGAATCCTTCACGCATCCTCCAAAGGACATGTTGAAATTCATCCTCAACGAATTACGTGAACGTGGCCCGTTGGGCAACAGGGATTTTGAAGGAACCAGGGTAAAGGAATGGAGCTATCGCGGGCGCAAAGAAACATCCATTGGGTTGTTTTACCTGTGGCTGACAGGCGAAGTGATGATCTCCAACCGCAAAGGCTTTGACCGGATCTACGACCTGCGTGAACGGGTTGTGCCAGCCGAGTTTGATTATGCTGCCACTGAGGCGGAAACCATCGAGTTTATGAGCAAGAAGGTCATCGCCTTTATGGGGATGCTCACCGAAAACCGCCTTGGCACGGAACTTTCCTATTATCTTCACAAAGATATATCTCGTGATGATGCCAAATATATTGTGCATCAGCTCGTCGAAAGTAACCTTGTCTCAAGGGTACGGTTGGAAGGCTCAAAGGATGGATTCCTCATCTTGAACAGTGACCAGCCCCATCTGTCTGAATTGGAAGCGGGACGCATCCCCAAAATGTGGAAGCCGAAAGGTCCCACAACCGAAGAGGAGGTCACCTTCCTTGCTCCGTTGGAAATCGTCAGTGCAAGAGGGCGTGCGAAAAAGGTTTTTGATTTTGAATATTTGTGGGAAGTGTATAAGCCTGTCCATCAGCGCCGCTGGGGATATTACACCCTGCCCATTTTATACGGCGATGACCTCGTGGCACGCCTTGACCCCAAGTTGGACCGCTCAACGAACACCTTGCACATCCTCGGCTTTTGGCTGGAGGAGGATGCCCCGAAAGATGAAGCCTTTGCCGATGCGCTCGCCAACGGGTTGAAACGATTCGCAGGCATGATCGGCGCGGAAAAGATCGACTTGAGCGGCATTAAACAGACGAAACTGCGCTCATACCTGAAAAAGAAATTGAAATAAGCCTGATGGATAAATTTGTTCTTCGAAGCGCAACAGAAAACGATGCAGCCGCCGTTACCGAGTGTATCCGTAATGCATTCAGACATTACGTCGAACGCATTGGCAGGGAACCCGGGCCGATGCTCATGGATTACGCCAGAGAGATCAACGAGCATCAGGTCTTCGTCATTGAACAGGATGAGCAGATCGTTGGCGCTCTTGTCTTATGTGTCAAAGAGGAAGGTTTTCTGCTGGATGTGATTGCGGTGGAGCCGCAGTTTCAAGGGAAGGGTATTGGCAGGCTGATGCTTGAGTTCGCAGAGTCTGAGGCGCGGAGGCAGGGATATAAAAGCATCTACCTGTATACACACGCGAAAATGACCGAGAACCAGGCGCTTTATACAAAGATAGGGTACGTTGAATATGACCGTCGATTTGAGCATGGGCTGGCTCGTGTTTATATGCGGAAATGGCTTGAGGGGTAGATAAAGGTTGTATGATGAAATGCTTGACGCTAGGATTGAGTCAATATATATTAAATTAAAATTTATAAGCACGAATTCTTTGAAGAAATATTACTTTGTTAAATCGGTAGTTCTTATTTACTGGTGCGGCGGAAGCTAAAATTTTATTTCTGATTCGCTGAATTCAGGTAGAGCTGAATCTATTTGTCACCTTGGAACGCGGGCCGACAAATAAACGGATCCGATAGGATAGCCTGGTGAATATAAAGAAAACAAAAAAAACGACGGTCCATCCGCTTCAGGATACACTTATTCATAACCGCGATCTTCTGCTGGCGCTTAGCCGTGCGGCGCAAAATATCCAGCGTGCGCGTACAGCGGAGGATTTTTACCAGGCTGTTGGCAATGAGATTAAATCGCTTGGGGGGATGGTCACTCTCATGATGGTAACCGAGGACCGCAAATCCCTTACCGTAGCGTACTCTTCTTATTCCTCAACGCTAATTCGTGTTGTCGAAAATCTTATCGGCGAACCTGCGATAGGCTATTCATTCCCGATTTCACCTAAAACCATTTATGCCCGCAAACTTGTCTCTGGCAATGCGGAATATGTTCATTGGACAAAGAAAGATATCGTTGATGTTCTGCCAAAGGCTGTCCATTCCATTGCAGGCCATCTCATGGAGATTTTTGATATTGCCCGGGGCATCCTCGCTCCTTTGCGGGTGGAAGATGAGACTGTTGGGTTAATGATGGTAAGCGGCCTGCCTTTGAGCGAAGAAGATGTACCTGTAATGGATTCCTTCGCCGGACAGATCGCTGCTGGTTTGAATAATGTTCGTTTGATGCAAAAATTGGAAGAGGAGTTATCCGCACGCAGGAGATCGGAGGAATCTCTTGAGCATAACCGTAACCTGCTTCTGGCTTTAAGCCGAGCCGGGCAGTACATTCAGCAGGCTGATACAACAGACGAAATCTTTCGTGCTGTTGGTAGTCAAATAAAATCGCTTGGGGGAGAGGTTACTCTGCTCATGTTGGAGGAGATCCGTACGGCGCTTGTTGCGGCGTACATGTCCTACGATTTGAGTGTTCTCCGGAGCTTTGAAAAATTGACCGGGGTTCCATCTGTTGGATATCGCTTTGAGTTTTCGCCAGACAGCGTTTATGCCCACGATATTGCAGCAAGAAGGGCGGAATACATTTATTCGGCAAAAGAACATTTTTACGATGCGTTTCCAAAGAGACATCGCGCATTGGCTGAAAAATTCATGGGCTACTTGAAGATCGAGCAGGGTATTCTTGCTCCACTGTACGTGGAAGACGAGACTCTGGGATTGATGTTGGTCAGCGGGTTGGGGTTGAATGAAGGGGATGTGCCAGCCATGGAATCTTTTGCGGGGCAGATCGCGGCTGGTTTGCAAAACGCCCGTTTGTTGCAAAAGCTGCAGGATGAACTATCTGCGCGCGAGCAAATTGAAGAATCCTTGAAACATAACCGTAACTTGTTGCTGGCGCTTGGCCGTGCGGCTCAGGCGGTTCAACTGGTGCGCGAACCCGAGGAGATTTACCGAGTGGTGGGGGAGCAGATCAAGGCTCTTGGCTTTGAAGCGACCATCCTTACGTTTGAAAACGATCAAAGTCACCTTTATTATCGGTACACGACACTGCCTACCAAATTAATTCTTTCTGCGGAAAAGTTGGCGGGCGTATCTGCCCGGGAATATAGCTGGTCGGTCAAGCCTAACAGTATCTATAAAAAAATTATTTTGCAAGGGAAAGCAGAGTATATTCCCTGGGCGGGGGAACTTTTTTCAGATGCTCTTCCTGCTATTTTAAAGCCCTTATCCAGAAAGTTGATGAAGAGTTTAAAAGTTAGTCAGGGGATTCTTGCGCCTTTGCATGTGGGAGAGGAGGCCTATGGGATATTGGCTGTCTTTGGGAGTGAATTATTAAGTAGCGCAGACCTTCCTGCAATGGACTCGTTTGCGGGGCAGGTTTCTGTCAGTTTGCGGAATGCGCGGCTGGCGCAGCAAGTGGAGAACAAACTCAAAGAGCGCAAACAGGCAGAGGCGGCGTTAAGAGCGAGTGAAGCGAAAACCAACGCCCTGCTGGATGCGATCCCAGACATCATTTTTATCCTTGATCAGAATGGGATATTCCTCGATTACCATACATCCAAAGGGACTTTGCTTTATGTTCCGCCTGAAAACTTCCTGGGGAAAAATGTCCGTGATGTATTGCCGCCTGAAGCGGTTGAAATGTATCTTTCCACATTTGCACAAGTGATGCAAACCGGGGAAAGTCAATTGTTCGAGTATGGTCTTGCAATCGAAGGCAGACAGCATTATTTTGAAACACATATTGTGGCGTACCAGGGCAATTGTGCCATGTGCCTTGTCCGTGATGTAACAAGACGTAAAAATGCTGAAGAGGCGGTCAAGCAGACCGAGAGACGTTTTAAGGCGCTGATCGAGAAAGCCACGGACGGGATTTCTCTGATAGGCCTGGATGGGAAGACAAAATATGCCAGCCCTTCTGCAAGGCGCATGTTTCAATATAACGATGACGAGGTGATTAACGAAGACCCCATAGAGTTCGTGCATCCGGATGATCTTGTAATCGTTCTGGGGGCATTGAATGAGCTGGTGCAGAACCCCGCATTTATACCGACGATTGAATACCGGTACAAACATAAAGATGATACCTATCATTGGGTGCAGAGTACGTTCAGCAACCTGCTCGAAGATCCAAACGTGCAGGCGGTGGTGATCAATTTTCGAGATGTCACCGAGCGCAAGAATATTGAAAAAGCACTGGTGGAGAGCGAGAGGTATTATCGTGCATTGATCGGGAATGCCGCGGATGGCATCCTTGTTATTAACGTAGATGGTACCATCCGGTACGAGAGTCCTTCTGTCGCACGGATATTGGGGTATGCCCCGGATGCTCTGGTTGGGAGAAGTGCGTTTGATCTTATCAACCCGGATGACCTCGGGGAGATCATGACCGTCTTTTTGGACGGGGTTGGCAAGCCCGGGTTTATGCATCGCGGCGAGTACCGCTTGCGTCACAATAATGGGGAGTGGCGTTATCTTGAAATAGTCTCTCAGTATCTTTTGGAAGACCCTGTGATCGCTGGAATTATCATCAATGGACGGGATATCACCGAGCGCAAACAGGCGGAAGCGGAACTGCGGGAGAGCAGGCTGCGTTATCAGCGCCTCACAGACCATGCCCCAGATATTATTTTTCGTTACAACCTTCAACCAACTATGGAGCTGGTGTATATCAACCCGGCAGTTCAATGGATTACGGGGTATACCCCTGAAGATTGTTATGCCGACCCGAACTTGATGTTTAATATGATCTATCCAGAAGATTTGCCGTTGATGATGGGCTATATACAATCGCTTACGCCGCCCACTGACCCTATGATGATGCGTTGGGTTGGTAAGGATGGAATTATCCGCTGGATGGAGAGCCGTATTGTTCCTGTTGTAGACGGGGATGGACAACTGGTTGCGGTGGAAGGCATTACTCGAGACATTACCAGACGTAAACTTGCGGAAGATGCTATGCGAGACAGCGAGATAAAATTCCATAGCGTGATCTCTAAATCTGCAGATGGGATTGCTCTTACAGACGAAGACGGGCGCATTATTGAATTTAATGGCGCCTTTGAGCTGATCACCGGACGGGCACAGCAGGAAGTTTTAGGGCAATACCTATGGGACTTGCAATTCCAGATGATCCCTAATAATTTGCGAAGTGAAGATCATTATGCTCGCGCAATGGAAGCGATCCGAATGGTTTTGGAGACGGGGCAGTCTCCATATCTTTTTAGGATCATGGAAGTTCCATATAAGCACCCGGATGGCTCCATTCGATATCTTCAACAGCGTCTATTCTCCATCCGCACAGATAAAGGCTGGCGGCTGGGAAGTGTTTCGAGAGATATCACCGAGAAAAAACAGGCTGAGGAAAACCTGCACAGCCTGTACCAGATGACCGCGACTCTTAGCCAGACCACGGTCCTTGAGGATGTGTACAAAGCTGCGCTGGATAGCCTGCAGAAAACCCTGTTGGCAGACCGTGTTTCCATTCTGTTGTATGATGATGCAGGTGTGATGCGCTTCAAAGCCTGACGGGGACTTTCAGATGCATATCGAAAAGCTGCTGAAGGACATTCCCCCTGGGGACAAAATGAACGCAACCCCCAATCGATACTCGTGGCCGATGCGCTTGCTGACCCAAGCCTTGAATCCCTGCATCCGCTCTTTGTGGAAGAGGGGATCGGCGCATTAGGTTTCATTCCGCTTGTCTATCAGGAAAGGCTGATCGGGAAGTTCATGGTGTACTTCAACAAGCCGCACATATTTAGCACGGATGAGATTCAGCTTGCTGAGACCATTGCCCGGCATGTTGCATTTGCCATTTTCCGAAGACAGACTGAAGAAGCCCTTCACGAGAGTGAGGATCGTTATCGGATTCTGTACGAAGATAACCCTTCCATGTATTTCACTTCAGATGCGGAGGGGACGGTTCTCTCTGTCAATAAGTATGTTGTTGACAAGTTGGGATATTCGGCGGAGGAACTTGCGGGCCAACCTTTGTTAAAAGTGTTCCATCCCGATGATCATGAGATCGTTCAGCAAAATTTTCTGGATTGTTTGAGTCACATGGGTCGGGCGGTGCAGCTGGAAGCGCGCAAGGTGCGAAAGGATGGCACAGTATTGTGGGTGAGGGAATCAGCCTGTGCTGTGCATAATGTCAATGGGCAAGTAGTTGTTCTGCTTACCTGTGACGATATTACCGAACGCAAACAGGCACAGGAAGCATTGGCTGCCTCTCTCGCTGAGTTACACGCGCTTTTCACAGCGATGCAGGATACGGTTCTTGTCATCGACCGGGACGGGGTCTATCGAAAAATAGCGCCCACCAACCCGGGTAAGTTCTATATCTCTCCACAGAACGTGATCGGCAAAAACCTGAAGGATTTCTTCCCCGCCGAGCATGTTGAAAAATTCCACATGGTGATCGATCAGGTACTGAAGACCAGGCAAACCATACAGATCGATTATCAAATGAATATAAACGGAATGTCGCCCTGGTTTGAGTCATCCATCTCGCCAATGGATGAGGATAGTACGATCTGGGTGGCACGTGATATTAGCGAACGCAAACAGGTGGAGGCAAGACTCCATCTGCAAAGCGCCGCACTGGAGGCAGCCGCCAACGCCATCGTCATTACCGATCATGAGGGCATTATTCAATGGGCAAACTCGTCCTTTAGCAGCCTGACCGGGTATCAACCAGGCGAAGCAGTTGGCAAGAATCCTCGCGAACTTACGAAATCTGGAATGCAAAGCGGGGAGTTTTATAGAAACATGTGGAGCACGATCCTCGCCGGGAATATCTGGCGTAACGAGTTGATCAACCGCCGCAAGGATGGCAGTCTTTACTTTGAAGAAATGACCATCACTCCATTGTTCGACTCGGACGGCACGGTCAATCACTTTATTGCAGTCAAACAGGATATTACCGAGCGTAAACAAGTCGAGGAGGCGCTGGTTCGATCTGAAAAAGCGTTTCGAGCTTTATTTGAGAACATGCCCATTGGCCTGTATCGCACTTCTGCTGATGGACAAATTCTGGATGCAAATATGGCGCTGGTCGATATGTTCGGTTACCCGGACCTTTCCTCCCTGCTGGCAATGCGAGCCAAGGATCTATACGCCGAACCAGGGCTGGACAATAAATTCAAGAAAGACATTTCGGTGCAAGGCGTGCTTTCTGCATTTGAATCTGAATATCGCCGTTACGACCAGCAGACGTTTTGGGCGGAAGATTATGTGCATATCATCCGCGATGAATTGGGGAACCCCATATATTATGAAGGCAGCCTGATCAACATCACCGACCGCAAGAAGGCTGAAAATGATCTGCGTCAGGCCAACGCAGCCCTTCAACTTGCCCATTCGGAACTTAAGCAAATGTTTGAGTATGAACAGGGGCTGGCACGCACAGACAGCTTGACCGGCCAGACCAACCGCCGCTATTTTTTTGAAATTGCGCTGCGTGAATTTACCGCCAGTATTCGCTATCAACGTCCGCTTACCATCATCCTGTTTGATATTGATGGCTTCAAACATGTCAACGATACCTTTGGACATTCGATCGGAGATAATGTCCTTGTGCAGGCCGCGCGAGCCACGGCTGCACAGGTGCGTGACGTGGATGTGCTGGCCCGCTATGGCGGTGACGAGTTCATTGTCCTTTTACCTCAAACAGGGGCAGAGCAGGCTTTCCTCATCGCCGAACGCATCCGCGAGAATGTTGCTGCCACGCACCTCGAGACAGAAAACAGCGGGCTGGCGGTCACGCTTAGTATTGGCGTTGCCGAAATAAGCTATTCTCCAAAAGATGAAACGATCGAAGATGTGATCCGCCGCGCTGACCATGCGTTGTATCAAGCAAAGAAAAATGGGCGGAACCATACCGTCGTATTTAAGGATGAGAACGCCAAAAAAATGGCAGGATTTGAATCATGAAACTGAATAATGCGATCACAGATGTGCGCGGCATCGAAGTTGGTCACGCACAAAATGAAGAAGCTCTTACGGGCTGCACCGTCATCCTTTGCCGTAAAGGCGCAGTGGCCGGTGTGGATGTGCGCGGCGGCGCGCCCGGCACCCGCGAGACCGACCTGCTTGACCCCGTCAACCTCGTTGAAAAAGTTCATGCCATTGTGTTGGCTGGCGGTTCCGCGTACGGGCTGGATGCGGCCAGCGGTGTGATGCGTTATCTTGAAGAACAGAAGATCGGATTTAACGTTGGCGTTGCCAGGGTGCCGATCGTCCCCTCTGCGATCTTATTTGACCTGGGCCTCGGTCGCGCGGACCTGCGGCCTGATTCGGCCATGGGAGCATTAGCCGCCGCCTCGGCAGTTCCTACTCCGCCTGCCGAAGGGAATGTCGGTGCGGGCACAGGCGCATCCGTTGGAAAGATGTTCGGCAATGCGCTGGCGATGAAGTCAGGCTTGGGCACGGCCAGCATGGACATTGGCGGGGGAGTGATCGTGGGGGCCATCGTGGCGGTGAATGCATGGGGGGATGTGATCAGCCCCGATACGGGCGAGATCGTGGCCGGTCTTCGCTCTGGAAAAGTCGGTCCGTTGCGCATCGGAAAAGGGAGTCAATTCGCTGACTCACTCGCGATGATGAAAAGCCCCATTGGCCGCGGAGCCCTCGGGCTTGCCAGCCGCGGCAATACCGTCATTGGGGCGGTTGCCACAAACGCAAAATTGACCAAAGCGCAAGCCGCCAAGGTTGCACAAATGGCACATGATGGCCTCGCAAGAACCATCCGCCCTGCCCACACCATGCTGGATGGCGATACTATTTTTGCCCTCTCCACCGGTACGAAAAAAGCCGATGTCTCCACCGTTGGAGCATTCGCCGCCGAAGTGATGGCACAGGCCATCTTGCGCGCGGTGAAAATGGCAAAGCCTGCGGGCGGTTTGCCGGGGCTGGGGTAAATATAGCACGTTCAGTTTGTTGGCTTAACTTGCCTTTGAAAGTGACTTACTGGTTGGGCAGATGCTATATCGATAACTCTTCCCCTGTAGGATTTGAACCTAGAACCTAGCGCATGGTACATTTTATATCTCGGTTTTAGTATTGTATACGATTTCAGCAAACTAAATTATTGAACCTAAACTAGTGTATTGAAAGTTTAGCGATAACGATTTTTGCAAATCGGTCTCGCGTAGTACAAATGTTCTCATGTGCTATAATTATATAATTACATAGAATTTTAGCTCTAGCTAAAGAGGATTAAGTGTGTCAACAAATCAATTATCTCTTTTTCAAAAAGATGAAAATCAAGTAGAAGAAGTAGACTCGTTTCCCTTAGGCAGTATAAAAAATGGTTCTACATTTACTTATACAAAAAGAACTGCTCGAAAAGTAACTGAATATACTCATGGGTTACATGTCTACCCTGCTAAGTTTATTCCCCAAATACCTCGATGGGCATTTCAATACAGCGAATTAAAGCCTAAAAGCATTGTTCTTGATCCTTTTTGCGGGAGTGGAACAACCCTAGTTGAGGCAGTAGTATCTGGTTTTAATGGATATGGCATAGATATTAATCCCCTTGCACGTCTGCTAACAGAGGCAAAAACAACCCCACTTTATACTGATGATTACACTCAGCTTGTAGATGATTTGGAATTACTTATTAAAAGAATTAATTCAACTCTACCCAAATCATTGAATATTTTGAGTGACAAAAAATCAGACCTTCATCCAAATTGGGAATTTTGGTTCCCAGAACAATCGATGGCCAAATTATTAACCATCAAAATGGTAATTCAATCTTTCGAACCCGCCAAGAAAAAAGGTTTAAAAGAAAAACAAATAAGCAACTTGCAAACTTTTTATTTAGCATGTTTATCATCTGTGCTAAAAAAAAGTTCCCTTTTCGATGAGAAACAAATAAAAGTTAGAAAAGATAAGTCTAAATCACCTGACAGCTTAATAGACCCAGTTACCGCGCTACAGCAATCAATAATAAAAAACCTTCCAGGTGTTATTGCTACTTCTAAAAGTATCAATTTACACAAAGGAACAAAAGCTAAGGTTATTGGCTCACGAGCTCAAAATATACCATTGCCAAACCAAAGTGTTGATCATATTGTTACATCGCCACCTTACCTTAATGCCATTGACTATGCAATGGCTCATAAATACAGCTTATTTTTATTGGATTTAGTTACCCCAGACCAATACAAAGATCATTGCAGAGATTACATTGGCGTGACTGAAAGAGCGGTTCGAACACAAGAATATAATAACAATATTATTGAAACTGGCAACCCAATAGCCGATGAATTTATAGCAAACCACAGAAATTCAAATCACACAGTAGACAAGGTGCGCGCATATATTGTTTCTGAATATTTTATTGATATGAAAAAAGCACTTTCAGAATTTTACAGGGTTCTTCGAAAAGGCTCCCGATTAATTATTGTTGTTGGAGATAACATTATCAGAAAACAATTTATCCCAACTAGTGAAATTATTCAAGAAATAGCTGAAAAGCAAGTCGGTTTTTCTTTGGAAACTTATTTTTTTCATCAACTCCGTAATATTCGACTAAAAGTCCCAAGAAATGTAACGGGTGGTTCAATAAAAAATGAACGCGTAATAGTTCTAAAAAAATAATAAAGTGGATACTATGTAATGAACAATTTAATTGAATTAAGTAAGAACGTTAGCCACCCCATACATTCGGTTCATCCATATTTTGCTAAATTTCCTTCATCAATACCAAATAAATATATTTCTGAGTATTCAAGCGTTGGGGACACCGTTCTTGATCCTTTTTGCGGATCAGGAACTACACCTGTTGAAGCTACTCTTCTTGGTCGAAATGCAATTGGTGTAGATGCTAACCCGCTCGCTTGTTTTATAGCACGTGTAAAATCAACCCCAATAACTGGTCGTCAACTCAAAAAAACAACTGCCTTATTACGTGAAATCGAAAGCGATATAGATGCCTACCATGAAATAAATAGCCTTTTCAGTAACAAGAAAGTTAAAATCAATTACAAAATACCAGAGTTCCACAATCGAGATTATTGGTTTTCCAAAAGCTCACTCAATGAACTGGCAATAATAAAAGCCCATCTGATGAAAATCAATGATGTTTTATTGAGAGATTTTTTTCTATTATGCTTTTCTCGTATTATAGTTTTTTCTTCAAATCAACAGACTGAATCTCGCTACAAAAGTGTTGACAAAAAAAGAAAGCCAAAAGACGTTTTCAATCAATTTAATAAAATTGTAATTTCTTTGCAACAAGTTTTCGAAGATTATTCTCAAAAAAGAAGTGATGTGAATGTTGAAATCTATAATTCCGATTCTCGTTCAATAAATTTTATTAAATCTAAAACTGTTGACCTTGTTGTCACATCACCGCCCTACTTAAATTCTTGGGATTATGCTCTATATCATCGTTTTCGTTTTTTCTGGCTTGACATGAGTATACAAAATTTTGAAAACATGGAAATCGGAAAGCATCTGAGAGCCTTAGAGGGACGCTCAAAAGCTGACGAAGTTGAACGCTATAGAATTGATATGGGATTATGCTTGTCGGAAGCTGGAAGAGTACTAAAACGTAACAAACACTGTGTGATCGTAAACGCAAACTCGATTGTCAAAAAGAAATTTATTGATACCAGCAAAATGATTGTTAGTGAAGCAGAAAAGCATGGATTTAAGTTTATTGACGTTTTAGATCGACAGGTTTTTGGACCCCACTATGGTATGCACGCATCATTAAACGCAAAAAACATTATGGTTGAAGATGAGCATGTTAGAGAAGAACAAGGTAACATTGCCAAGAAAGAACAAATTCTTATACTTAAGAAGTTGTGATTACTTCTTCCTTGAACTCATTATCGGTAAATCTGTAAAAATAAAAAGGTAACAATTTTTTATCTATATTAAGCCTAGCTCTTTTATTGCGCGCTACAAATCCGTAAGATATAAAAGTGATTGGCCCAACAAATTCGGCTAATTTTTCAATTAAATACTGTTCTCTAAGTTTATATTTTATAAATTTTTCTACATATCCTGAATTCAAACTTAAATCTACTTCTATTAATCGAATTTCGCCGTTTTTCTGAAACAATAAATCTGGAGAAAGGTTGTAGACACCTTCCCATATATTATTAATTTTTGAACGCAAACCGACCCCCGACCTCTGACCAGATGGATAATCATAATATAAGGTTATCCAATCGCGGCTTTTATAGAATTCCATTGTTCTTTTTATCAAATATGTTTGAGTAATTCGAATCATCGGTAAGTTTCCGAATAAATAACATCTTCAGAAAACTCGTTGACTAATTTGTAATATATTTCATTTTGATTTCTTTCAAACCACCAAAAGTTTTTTGGTAAATTAGAAAATTTTGAAGCTATACTTTTAACTTTATTCCCCTCATCATCATAACAAAGCAAAATTTCAGCCATCTTGACAAGCCCAGGATAGGGATCCATTCCTCCAGTCCCTTTTGATAACCAAACACATCCTGGAGCACCTAAATCTCTAGTCTTTAATTGTCTTCTAAAAGCTGTCTTTTGCTGATCATTACCTTGACAGCCATAATTCGGTATTCCACTTAAGGCACAGTTATCCCTCACTCCAATGATAACTTCCACATTATCTTCATCTACATTTAGCCATGTTCTACCTGTTCCTCTTGTTCCATTAATTAAAATATTCTCATCGTAGCCACTGCTCAAATTTAGCATCTGCTCAAAAATATCTTGAGAGATTTTAATAAATCGGGCAGAGTTGTTTATTCTACTGTTTGTTAAATCAACTAATTGGCTTCTGGCTTTCTCAAAATCATTTTCAGGAAATGTAAGCGCCAAACATGGCGTTTTATATATTTTAGTTGCCTTTACAAACGTCTGGGCATACCAAGTGACAAATGATTGGCTTTCGAAGTTATCCCCAAGTTTCTGAAATATAACGCTCGGCACACCCAAAGTTGCACTTCTAATTTGTCTGGGTATTCTTTGGGCAACATTGTTAAAAGCAAGTTCATGATAAGTTGTTTCAATTGTTATTAAAGCTTCCGCGTGATTGGTAATAATCAAATCTGGTGAACACCATTGAACTAATGATGTCACGTAGTCAGGAGCTTGAATAGGATCATTGAGCGTTGCCCCCAGAGTTTGATCGTATGGAAAATATGTGCCAGCAAGGTACTGGTGTCCAACATCTCTTTTACCTTTTGATTTTTTTGCTACATAAATATCTGTAAAATTAAATTCTGCTTTATCCTCTAACAGCTCCAAGAAACTTTCCACTTCTGCTTGCGACTCCGCCCATAAGATTACTTCTTTTTTAATACGCATAATATCCACCTTTACTGGTTGTTTTGTTCGTGCAATAACTCGATTAAAGTCGCTCTAACGCCATGAGCTAATTTAGCGGCACGTTCTAAAGAAATATTTTGTTTTCCACTTTCGATTTCTGAAATATATGACCTGTTTATTCCTGTTATTTTCGAGAGTTCATCTTGTGTTATTCCCACTTCTATTCTTTTCTGCTTTAAGTTCGCCCCAAATATTGAGGTTGTAGTTTGTTGAATATATTCAACAAAAAAAGAAACCCGACGATTTTTATTTCGTCGGGTTTCTTTTTCGATATTATTTTTCTAGCGACCTGACAGTTTAACAAAAGAATATTGATCGGCAAAAGAAATCGGGTAAAGTTGTTTTGCGACAAACGATTTCACCTGGAGGTTCTGATGCCGATCAACGAGACCTATCGTA